>Ga0160473_100011_pt1 | contig 266191 bp, 251 predicted proteins | sample HID1975I_E11MG_FD_108217 | JGI IMG/M metagenome (GOLD analysis project Ga0160473, IMG submission 108217) | Enriched soil microbial communities from UW Madison campus, WI, USA - HID1975I_E11 MG | ecosystem: Environmental > Terrestrial > Soil > Unclassified | place: USA: Madison, Wisconsin...
AACGATAGATATTGAGTTTGCCACTGTGATGTTTTGTTTAACATAATGCAACTGCCCTATTTTAGGGAGTAACTTGCCCGCCAACTCTGCCTATATGCGCTATGAAACGTCCGCTTTTCGCTCATAGCAGAAATGAGCGCCCTCGTGTCCTATGGCGCTTCGGCATCTGCATCTGGATGGCGCTTTAAAATCATTAGCCAGAAACATAAGAATCCAGAGCATGCAAATGGCTCTTGTTTAAACATTTTCCAGACAACACCCTCGATAAAATCATTGGTTTAAATTCGTAGTGGGTAGGTCTGTAGGCGATACTCAAGCGGGCTGAGGCCGTTGAATTTAAGGCTAATGCGGCGGGTGTTGTAGTAACGAATGTAATCCTCGAGGGCAACCTTCAGTTCGTCAACATCATTGAATTTACGGGTGTAAAAGCATTCCGATTTTAACGTTCCGAAAAAGCATTCTGCACAGGCATTGTCCAGACAGTTTCCTTTTCGGGACATACTTTGCAAAACCCCAAACTCGCGCAACTGATACTGATACCATCTGTGTCGGTATTGCCAGCCCTGATCAGAATGAAGAACAGGATTGTTGTCAGCGTCCATTCTGGCAAATGCCTTAATGAGCATTTCATCGATCATCGGCATAGTTGGTCGTTCGGAAATACTGTAGGAAATAACTTCGTTATTGAAGAGATCTAGGATGGGAGAGAGATAGAGTTTACAGCAAATTCAGTGACATCAGTGACCCACTTTTCGTTAGGTCGGCTGGCCTTAAAGTTTCGTTGAAGGAGATTGTCGACTGTTTCACCGCGTTGTCCGCGCCATGAACTGTAACGCTTAACTCTGATCACTGCCTTAAGCGTCATAACATTCATAAGGCGTTGAATAACTTTATGATTGATTACACAAGCTTCTCTTTTTAAAGCCATCGTTATTCTGCGATAGCCATAACGACCGTAATTGTCGTCGTAGATTTCCCTGATTCTGCATTTTAGATCAGCATATTTTTCCGGTAACTTAAGTGCTTTCAGGTGATAGTAAAAAGTACTTCGAGGAATGCTGGCGATTTCAAGAAGTTCATCAAATGGATAGTGCTGCCTCAGTTCATCAATAACTTTGACTTTATCCCTCACCGAACCAAGGCTTTCAGCTTTTTTAGATATAAAACTCTCAATTCCAGATACTTGACTTTCTTTTCCAGTTCCTTGATACGCTGGACTTTTGAACGTTCAATTGCAGCCTCAACCGCTTCAGGGGTTTCTATCATATGAAGTTCCCTTCTTTTCCCAACGCGAAGAGATCGGAGGCCGTCATATCCATTCTTATCAAAAACTTTCAACCACTTAGCTATAACACCAGGGCCAGCGATCTTATATTTAATAGCAACCTGATTATAGGACATCTTCCCTTCCAGCACGTCCTTTATAGCGGCCACCCGGATCTCAGGGTCTACTGAAACGCCTTTATATTTGGGTCTTAGCCCCTCTTCGCCATAGGCATCATAGGCAGCCACCCACATCCTCACCTGTGTTCTGGGGATGTTAAAACGTGCAGATGTTAAACGGTAACCTTCGTCAGTAGTGAAATAGTGCATAACCACTGCCAGGCGCATTTCGAAAGGATATTTACGTTTTGACATGGGACTCTCCAGTAAGAGAGTCCAACAAAATGGGTGCAATTCAGACGGAGGCTTTCTTGTTTTTACTCCTCGCCCTTCTTCTGGCTCAGACCATACTCGCGCAGCTTATTGGCAATCGCGGTGTGTGAAACCCCAAGCCGTTTCGCCAGCTTACGCGTGCTCGGATAGTTACGATACAGCTGCGTCAGCACCGAGCGTTCAAAGCGGCTGGTAATATCATCCAGCGACCCTTCCATCGCCTCTTCGCCTACCGCCACCGATCCGGCATCGTAATCCGGCAGCAGAATGTCCTGCGGTCGCAGTTCGTAGCCTTCCAGCTGGGTCAAGGCGCGATAAATTGCATTCTTCAACTGACGGATATTTCCCGGCCAGCCGTAGCGGGTGAGCACGTTATTGAGATCGGCAGAGAACTTCGGTCGCGGGATCCCCTGCTCGTCGGCAAAGCGCGCCACAAACAGTTCGGTCAGCGGCATGATGTCCTGCGGACAGTCGCGCAGCGGCGGAATATTCAGGGTCAGCACGTTCAGACGATAGTAGAGATCCTCCCGGAAGACGCCCTTTTGCACCAGCTCGACCAGATTCTTCTGGGTGGCGCAGATCACGCGCACATCCACATGCACCTCATGATCTTCCCCGACCCGGCGGAAGGTGCCGTCGTTGAGGAAGCGCAGCAGCTTGGCCTGCATCCGCGGTGACATTTCACCGATCTCGTCCAGCAGCACCGAGCCCCCGTTGGCCTGCTCGAAGAAGCCTTTTTTGCCCTCCGGCGCGTGGCCGAATAGCTCGCTTTCCACCGCATCTTCCGGAATCGAGGCGCAGTTTAACGCCAGATACGGCTTGGCCGCACGCGGACCGGCCTGATGGACCGCATGGGCCAGCAGATCTTTGCCCGTTCCGGTGTCGCCGGTGATAAGCAAAGGTGCCGCCAGATTCGCCAGCTTGCGCGCCTGATCGACCACATGACGCATTTTCGGACTCACCGCCACAATCTGGCTAAAGGCGCTGACATCCTGGCTCGCCAGGTTTTGCAACTGACGCCCCATTCGCACCGTGGAGCGCAGCATGATAACTGACCCGGTCAGGGTGCTGAGGTTGTTTTCGCCCTGCAGGTAGACCGGCGTGATCTCCATCAGGAAGTTCTGTCCGTTGATGACCACGTGTTCGCTGTGCGTTGACTGCGGGTTGCTCTCCAGCCAGCGCTGGAAATTGAAGCCGGGAATCAGCTGGGCGGCATTGTGGCTGCTCAGTTTGTCCTGCTCCTGGGCAAACAGCTGGCAGCTCGCCAGGTTGGCGCGTTCAATTTTGCCTTTCAGATCAAGGGACAGAAAGGGTTCCGGCATCGCTTCGAGCAGCGCGCTCAGGGCCAGATGCTCGCGTTCGGAGGGCATCCAGGGCACGGTGCGAACATCCGTAACGCCAGCGATACGGCGGATTTCAGCCATTAAACTGCTGAATGTATCGAAGGCAATTTCAGCAAAGTTCAGATAAATCTTCCCGATTGGGTCAATCTCGATGCCGCGCAGATCAATGCTACGCAAAACAAGGAGATCGAGTAACTCGCGAGTCAGGCCGAGACGGTCCTTACAAAACACTTCCAGACGCATGGGAAAATCACTCTATAGGCGGTAACACTGAAATGATAAGCCAGATATCGGCAATCGGGAAGACGGCTGTCAACAAATATTGACAGCCTGAGCGTTTAGTGGCGGAGTTTTGTGCGCGGCATTAAGGTTACTGCGGTTTTTTAGTCAGGGTTTCTTTTAGCTGACCGATTAATTCACGACGAAAATCGCCCAGACGCGGTTTATCGTCCTCTGTCCACGGCAGTGGACGGCACAGCTCCATCGCTTTAATCCCCAGTCGGGCCGTCAGCAGCCCGGCACCAATACCCTGCGCCGCGCGCGCCGAAAGCCTGGCGGCCAGATCCTGCGACATCCAGTCCATCCCCACTTCACGCACCAGCTCGCTGGCCCCCGCGAAGGCGATATTCAGCAGCACCAGGCGGAACAGACGCAGGCGACTGTAATAGCCCAGTTCGATGCCATACAGGGTGGCAATGCGGTTAATCAGGCGCAAGTTGCGCCACGCGATAAAGGCCATATCCACCAGCGCCAGCGGGCTGACGGCGATCATCAAGGTGGATTCGGCGGCCGAGCGGCTGATCTCGCGCCGGGCCTGGGCATCCAGCACCGGCTGTACCAGATGGATATACAGGGACACGACTTCCCGGTCGTTTTGCGTTTCGTGGATCGCGGCATACCAGCGCTGCAGGGCCGGATGCGATTGATCGAGCCCGGCCTGCTTTGCCAGTTTTTCGCAAAACGCGCGTCCTTTACCGGTGCCGTGGCTGTGGAGCAGATCCCGGGCTTCGTCGCGCTCATGGGCCCGCTGGCGCAGTCGCCACAGGCGTCGCCATTCACTCGCAATCGAGCCAACGCCAGCCCCGACGATCAATGCTCCGGCTGCACAGCCGCCCAGCGCCACCCAGTCCTGAGTTTGCCAGGCGTTCATCGCCCACTGCACGCCCTGGCCGACGACCGTCACGCCAGACAGTAACAGCCCTGCGGTGACCATTTTTCGCCACAGGCTGCGTTTTGGGCGCAGCGCGGCGTCCACTACCGCCTCGGCCTGCCCCTCTTCTGCGGGCAACATCTCTGTGACCGCCGGGGCAAAATGCTCGGCCTCGGCGTCAGCAAAGATTTGCGCGGTTTTAAAGGCTTCGCGATTTTCCTGCTCCAGCGTGCCGGTAAAATCGATGCGCGGTTTCAACGGTTCGGTCATCGCAACTTATCTCCAATTAAAAACTCCAGCGCGGCATCGAGGCGAATATGCGGCAGCGGCTGGTCAACATTCATCATCTGCGGGCGGAAAGCCTCGAACTGGAAGCCCTGATTTTGCCAAAACGCCTGGCCCGGCAGCCGGGCGGGCACTTCTCCTGGATAGACCGTCAGCGGCTCGCCGTCGCTCAGACGGTTGCCGCGCAGTGCCGGGATCTTTTCGCCGTTGACGTCGATCAGCCCGCTCTGGGTAGCCTGCACTGAGGCAAGCCCCAGGCAGTCCATGCTGATGCCTTCAAAGGCGGCGTTTTGCCACGCATCCTGCACCAACTGTTGCAGCAGAGAAACCATATTGGCGTGCTGATCGACCGTGACGTGGTCAGCCTTGGTGGCGGCAAACAGCAGCTTGTCGATAACCGGAGAGAACAAACGCCGGAACAGCGTTCGCTGCCCGTAATGGAAGCTCTGCATCAGTTGGGTGAGCGCCAGGCGCATGTCGTTGAACGCCTGAGGACCGCCGTTAAGCGGCTGCAGACAGTCCACCAGCACAATCTGGCGATCGAAGCGCAGGAAGTGGTTTTTATAAAAGCCCTTCACCACTTTCTCGCAGTAGTAGTTAAAACGCTCGCGCAGCATGCCCGCATTGGTGTGCTTATCCGCCTGCGCCAGCTTCGACTCGCCCACGCCATCCACATCCGGCCACGGGAAAAATTGCAGCGCCGGGGCACCTGCCATATCGCCGGGCAGCACAAAACGGCCCGGCTGGATAAAGTGCAGGCCATGGTGTTTACAGGTGTGCAAATACTCGGTCCAGGCATCGGCGATGGCCGCCAGCCGGTTTTCGTCGGCCGGCGCCAGCGGATCCAGCCCGGCGCACAGCGCACGCCATTTGGCCGACCACTCCTCCCGCTGTCCGTGCAGCAAACCGGTCATCTGTCGGGACCAGCTTAAATAATCCTGGGCCAGCATCGGCAGGTCGAGCAGCCATTCGCCGGGATAATCGACGATCTCCAGATACAAAGTAGAGGTATCGCGAAAGTGGCGCATCAGGGAGTCGTTCGAGCGGTAGCGCAGCGCCAGACGGATTTCACTCACCCCGCGGGTCGGCGTTGGCCAGCTGGGCGGCGCGCCATACAGCTGGGCGAGCCCTTCATCATAGGTAAAGCGCGGAATGCCAAAATCGCGCTGTGGCACGCGTTTAACGCCAAGCAGGCGCTCTTCACGCACCGCGCTTAATAGCGGCAAGCGCGCCCCCGTATGCAGGTTCAACAGCTGATTGACCATCGCCGTAATAAAGGCGGTTTTGCCGCTGCGGCTCAGTCCGGTAACCGCGAGGCGCAAATGACGGTCAACCCCGCGATTAACCAGAGAATTAAGTTCATTTTTAAGTCGCTTCATCGCCGTCCTTCATTGCGTGGAACTCTGAAATCACTTGCTTCAGAATACAATAAATGGGGGCAGATCGTTGATTATCAATTCATAATTATTGCTATTGCCGTTTTCTCTCCAGTAAGATGAGCCAAATTGCTGTCTTTCAGGAGCGAGTAAGGTGTATGTCACCCACCATTTATGATATTGCGCGAGTTGCAGGCGTTTCGAAATCAACCGTGTCCAGAGTTTTGAATAAGCAAACAAATATTTCACCCGAAGCGCGCGAGAAGGTGCTCAAGGCAATTGCAGAATTAAATTATGAACCCAATAAACTCGCCCGCGCCCTGACCTCTTCCGGCTTTGATGCCATAATGGTTATTTCAACCCGTTCTACCAAAACTACAGTCGGCAATCCTTTTTTCTCTGATGTGCTGCATGCCATTACTGCGAAAGCGGAGCAGGAAGGTTTTGACGTTATTTTGCAGACATCAAAAAGCAGTGAAGATGACCTGCTGAAATGTGAAAACAAAATAAAACAGAAAATGATTAAAGGGATCATCATGCTGAGTTCACCGGCAAATGAGTCCTTTTTCTCCAGACTCGATGCCTACGGTATTCCAGTGGTTGTGATCGGTAAAGTAGAAGGTAATTTTGAGAACATTTACTCTGTAGACACCGATAATTATCATGACAGCGCCACACTGACAGAGACTTTTATTAAACAGGGTCGTCATGATATTGCCTGCCTGCATGCCCCCCTCGATTATCACGTTTCGATCGATCGTCTTGCAGGTTATAAGGCCAGTCTTGAAAAACATCAGGTCACTATTAAGCCTGAGTGGGTCATCGACGGCGGTTATACCCATGAAAGTGCGCTCGCGGCGGCCATTCAATTGTTGTCCTCGCCTATCCCGCCGAATGCGGTATTTGCCACCGACAGCATGAAGCTGCTTAGCCTCTATCGCGCAGCGGATGCGTTAAATATTAAGATCCCTGAGCAGGTTGCAGTGGCGGGTTACAGTGACCCAATGCTGTCGCTCATTTTGACCCCCGTGCCCGCCGGCTTTGATATCCCGACGCGCAAACTGGGTGAAGAGAGTTGCGAGCTTCTGTTCAGACGTATCGCTGGTCAACCCGCGCCGCGAAAGGTGCTGGTGGACACCCATTTTTCCTGTGCTGAGTCTCTGCGCTAACACCAGGGGCGATAACCCCTGGTGTACAACCTGTCAGAACGCGTAATTTACCCCGATACCTGCATAGTGGAAGCGATCGCTTTCACCTTCATCATGGTGTTACCATTCATAGGCATATTCCAGGGTCATCGATAAACCATTGCTGAAATCATAGGCATAGAGCAGGCCAAGTCGGTTAAAGTCATGCCCCTCTCGGTCAGGATCGTCTTGCCAGTCCCAGTTTGACCAGCGATCAAGACCGAGGCGAGTATAAGGCGTCAGCGTGGTGCTGCCTAACGAAACCGGCAGATAGGCGCGGATTTCCTGCGTGGAAAATTCGCCATTATTGCGCGAACTATCCATATTAAAGCCACGCTCTAAATAGTAGTTAATTTTGGCCGAAATCGTTTCGTTGATAGTCCAGGTAAAGCCGGTTTCAGTTTCGACCCGACTGTCAGAATAACCGGTTTCTTCCAGGTCATTGGCAAACTGATACATGGCAAACCAGCCGCTAAAGCGCCAGTCGTTGGTCAGTTTCAGATCCCAGTCCGGCTGAATTTTGTAGCGCTGCATATTTGCAGTTCCGTCTTTAGCACCCTGTTCATCTTTAAAATGATAACTGTAATTACGGAAGCCGCCGGTCAGGCCAAGAACAAAGTCATCGGTACCGATAATGCGATAACGCAATTCAAATTCTGGACGATCGAAATAGGTGCCACGGGTCATGCTGCTATAGTCAACCGGTCCTTCCTGATACATCGCCATGGCAATTGTCCAGGCATCCCATGTGGCATTAAACCACACGGAGGGTTCATATAACCCATCTTTATCGTCGCCCTGACCTTCGACATTTTCAATTTCATACATAGCACCAATATTAAAATCCCAGTGTTTTGCGGTTTCCGTTGCCTGCGCGCAGCTAACCCCTGCGCATAGAACAAGCGCAGCGCTTTTTAGTAGAGTACTCATTAAAATATTCCCTATATAATTAACAAACACAAAAGCCGGGAATGGGTATTCCCGGCGAACGAACTTATTATTGGATTGCCATTTCCGTTTCCGCGTCGAAGAAATGGCACTTATTCATATCGAAGCGGATGTCGATATTATCTCCTGCCGCATAGTCATTTGATGCGCCCGCTCGAACGACCAGTTCATGCCCCCCAACGCTGGCGTAGAGCATAAATTCGGCGCCTGTCAGCTCCGCGACGCTGACTTTCGCGGTAATGCTTTCACCTTCGCCCTGTGGCGTAACAATATCTTCCGGACGGATGCCGAATACCACGGCTTTACGCTGGTACCCCTGGCTATTCAGCGCGGTGAGTTTGTCTTCAGGGATCTCAAGCCGCAGTGTTTCGGTGACGAAATAGCGATCGTCTATCGCGCCGCGGATGAAATTCATCGCCGGAGAGCCGATGAAGCCCGCGACAAAAATATTTGCAGGCTGGTTATACACCTGTTTTGGTGCCCCCACCTGCTGAATGATGCCGTCTTTAAGGATCACAATCCGGGTCGCCATGGTCATGGCTTCCGTCTGATCGTGGGTCACGTAGATCATGGTGGTGTTAAGCTTCTGGTGCAGCTTGCTGATTTCAGCGCGCATCTGCACCCGGAGCTTGGCGTCGAGGTTCGAGAGCGGTTCATCCATCAGGAATACCCCGGCTTCGCGCACGATTGCCCTGCCTAATGCCACGCGCTGGCGCTGGCCTCCAGACAGGGCACCAGGTTTGCGCTTAAGGTAATCGCGCAGACCCAGAATTTGCGCCGCCCAGTTCACCCGCTCTTCAATGATTGCTGGCGCAATTTTTTGCATCTTCAGGCCAAACGCCATGTTGTCGTAGACCGTCATGTGCGGGTAGAGCGCGTAGTTCTGGAAAACCATGGCGATATCCCGGGATTTGGCCGGGACATCATTCATGCAGACCCCATCGATCACCAGTTCACCTGCACTGATCTCCTCCAGCCCGGCAATCATACGCAGGGTCGTCGATTTACCGCATCCAGAGGGACCGACGAAGACAATAAACTCTTTATCCTCTATTTCGAGGTTGAAATCCTTTACCACGTGGACATGGTTATCATAGATTTTCTGAATATGTTTCAGAGACAGTTGAGCCATTATTAGTTCCTTATCAATACGGTCCGGGAGGCCCAGAAATCGGTCAGACATTTCCAGGACAGTTCCCGCGTTGAACGAAGTTGTAGCCCCGCATGGTCCAGCCCAGGTCCAATTCCCACCGACTGCATCCCCGCTGCGTTAATTGCCTCGACGCCAGCCGCGGCATCTTCAATGCCGATAGCCTCCTGAGGACGAACATTCAGCCCTGCACAGGCCGTAAGGAAGATCTCCGGATCCGGTTTTGAACAGGCAATGCGGGAGGCATCGGCGCAAAAATCAAACGCCTGCTGTATCCCCAGCGCGCGTAAGATTCCCGAGGCATTCAGTGAGACAGAGGCAAGCCCTGTTCTGACGTTCGCGGCGCGGATCTCAGCTAACACCTCGGGGATGCCGGGAAGCAGTGATTCGTGGGTCAGCGAGGCCAGAGACCGCACGTAGAGCGCATTTTTTTTGCTCGCCAGCGCCAGGCGCTGAGGGTGGTCAAACGCCTTCTCCTTCCCACCGTGACGCAGGATCCGCATCAGGGAGTCCATGCGGCTTATCCCCTTAAGTTCTTCGTTGAAGGTTTCGTCAATGGCGATGCCAATCTCCTGCGCCACGGCACGCCAGGCCAGAAAATGGAGATGCGCGGTGTCGGTAATCACGCCATCAAGGTCAAATACAACAGCCTTAAGCATCATGGCCCCTCTCTGTGGTAGCGGTCCCAGAAACGGACGTCATAAAATCCTTGTAAGCAAAGTTTTGCCGCCCCGCTGCACTGAGGATTTTGCCCCACAGCGTCAGAGTGACAGGCATTGAGGTCTCGATGGTTATAACTTCATTTTCAAAGGTGAAGCGCATGCTTGCGTTTCGCCAGCGCAACGGGAAGGTGAGTTTTCGCCAGTGGGCAGGAAGTTTCGGCGCCAGATGCAGTTCCCCGGCCACAATCTGTACACCCGCAAATCCCTGAATCACCCCCGACCATATAGCCCCTGTCGCGGCAGCATGGATCCCCTCATCACTGCTGTGCGGATCGTTGCCCAGATCGATGGCGATGCCGTCCCGCCAGAAGGCGTATGCCCGCTCAGTATCGCCGCAACGCGCGAAAACAATCCCGTGAATGGCTTTGCTCAATGAAGAGTCATGGATGGTGCGTGGCTCGTAGTACGCCAGATTGGCGACACATTGCTGAGGTGTAAATCGTTCCGGCAGCAGGTAGTTGAGCATCACCACATCCGCCTGCTTGAGGATCTGCATCTCGTTCACTTCTGCGCGGGAGTAATCCAGCAGGATGGTCTGTTTACCCGCTTTCTCTTTATAACGACTCAGATCGATAGCCGGTTTCGCCATGAAGCTGTCATCCTGAGGCAGTACACCCTCGGCATTCGCCACCGGCAGCCATAAATGAGTCAGGAAGCGATTAGCGTTTTCCGTAAAGTGCGCATCTTCCCGCCCGAACATCGACATGAACTGGCGGGCACTGGCGACGTTATGCCAGGCCAGATAGTTGGTATAGGCGTTGTTGTTGACGTGCTCCGTGTATTCATCCGGACCAATCACGTCATGGATTTCCAGACGCCCGTTGACTTTCGTGGCGCGCCCCATCCAGAACAGTGCTGTCTCCATCAGCAGCGTCAGACCTTCATTGCGCATGAAGGCGTCATCATGTGTCGCCTGCCAGTAAGCGACGACGGCCCAGGCGATATCCGCCACAATGTGGTGCTCAGCCAGGGCGGATGCCACCTTCTGGCGTACACCGGTGCGGATATTGATTGCCGCGAACTCCGGCGTCTCTTCCTGCCCGCTTGCCGCACTCTCCCACGGGAAAAGTGCACCAGGCCAACCGTTTCTGCGGGCTTTTTCACGTGCTCCCGGCAGGTTTAACCAACGATAGCGCAGTAGACTGCGCGCTGTCTGAGGGCGAGTGAAAAGATGGAAAGGCAGCAGGAATATTTCTGTATCCCAGAAGATGTGCCCTTTATACCCCTCCCCAGTGAGCCCTTTAGCCGCGATACTGCTTCGCTCGTCATGGGCTGGCGTCATGGCGGTTAAATGCCAGACGGCATAGTCCAACGCCATCTGATCCCTTTCTTCCGTGGACGACACCGCTACCCGACTATCGTGCCAGACCTTATCCCAGGCACAGGCAGAACGCGCCAGCAAGGCGGCGTATCCGTGTGCCGCACAGGCCTGGAGTTCGGTGAGAGCGTTACGCGCGAAGGTCTCCATAGACAGCGCTCTGTCTCTGCGGTGAGTGAGCCACACCAGTTTCTCCAGGGTGACCGTCTCCCCCTGCGTGACATTCAGCGCATGGTGAACGGTGATGGAGCGATTTTTGGCGGTAAAGCCACTGTCGCTGTCCATTGAAAGGCGACAACAGGCAGAGATCACCACATCGGCAGTGCGATCCTGGGTTTCATACACCCCCTGCAGATAATGCGGGTCAAACACCCTGACCGAGATCTCATCCAGATGCTGCCTGCCGCTGTTAGTCTGGGTCGCATCGATGCCGGTTTTTAAAACAACCTGCGAGGAGGCATCCAGTGGCGTGATAGAGAGTTGCATCGCCGCTAACGGGAGTTGATCCAGCGACACAAAACGACGGCTTTCGAGACGATAGCGTCTCCCTTGAGATGAGCGCCAGACGACGCTGCGACGTAGCTCGCCATTAGCAAAGGCCAGCTCGCGATGCCAGCTCAGGATCTCCCCTGACAGCAGGGTAAAATTCTCGCCATCCAGTTCAACATCAATGCCGGTAATGTCCGGAAGATTGACCAGCTCGCTTGATTCGTTATGTCCCGCGCGATGATACAGACCCGCAAGGTACATTCCTCGGGTTTGCTGAGTGTAATCTTCTTCATGGGTGGCGCGAATGCCCATAAAGCCGTTACCGCAGGCCATAATGGAAGCATATTTATTCAGGCTGTGCGGGCAAAAGCCCGGATCGGTTAATACAGACAGGTTCAGCATAACGTCACACTTTCCCCTTTTTCGGCTGCTTCATACAGCGCAGCGACTAATTGCTGGATAACCAGCCCCTGCTCTGCATCGGCGATCATCACGGGTTCCCCCATCACGTGGCGAACAAAGGCCTCCATGCTGCGTAAATGACGCTGATCGTCAGCCTCTTCACGCTGGCTAAGCGTCTGTAAAATACCGCCTTCATCGTTGTAGATATGCGCCGGGAACAGCGTTGCCCCGGCCTTTTCACCGCAGAATGCGACATTCATAATGGACTGCTCACGGATATTAAGCGCAAACGACGTGTCCAGACGCAGCACGCCGCCATTGCAGAATTCAATGGTGCCAAACAGGGCATCTTCCACGGTGAACTGAGCGGGATCCCACTCGCCGAACTGACCGCTGTTTTTACGGTTTCCCAGCTTCTGGAAACTGTGGGCCGTCACCCGTTTTACTGCCGGGAAACCCAGCACATACATCGCGGCATCCAGCATATGAATGCCGATATCAATCAAAGGTCCGCCGCCCTGCAGCGATTTATTGGTAAAGACGCCCCAGCCAGGCACCCCGCAGCGACGCAGGGCCTGCGCCGTGGTGAAGTAAATTTCACCAAATGTCCCGTTCAGCACGGCTTCACGCAGCAGTTGCGTATCAAGTGCAAAACGATGATGAAAATCATACGCCAGCACTTTTCCCGCCCTACGGGCCGCGACGCGCATTTCATCGGCCTGTTGTGGCGTCATGGCGGGGGGTTTTTCACACATCACATGACACCCTGACTCCAGCGCCGCCATAACATGTTCAAAATGAAAGCGGTTAGGCGAACAGACGCTCACCACATCCGGTTTTACTGCCTGTAGCATCTCGGGCGCGTCCTGCCATGCAGAAGGAATAGCATGACGTTCCGCAAACGCCTGAGCCTGTTCCAGGCGGCTGTCCATGACAGCCACCATCCGAACATCACTGCGCGTGGCGTAGTACGAGGCATGCACTTTGTCTGCAACCTGCCCGGCACCAATGATGGCGACGCGCAGAGGCAAAAGTGTTGAAGCACTCATCACGCTTGTCATCCTTAGCATTCACGCAAATAAGTGAGGGAGTCCTGATAAGCCTGCGCAGGATCGTCGGCACGAACACGACACTCGTAAACCACATAGCCCTGATAATTGTCGGCACGCAGCCGATCGAACAGGGTGGCAAAGTCGAGGCTGCCACTTCCCGGCTGATAGCGATGGTTATCGGCGATATGCACGTGCCCCAGCAGATCCCGGTTGTGGTGCAGCGCGTCGGTTATCGAATCTTCTTCAATGTTCATATGATAGAAATCGCCGATGATTTGCACCTGCTTCAGGGCGTTCTCTTCGATATAGCGACGGGCATCGGCCAGGGTGTTGATCATATGGTCCTGATAGCGGTTCAGCGGTTCCAGGTAGACGGTGGTCCCGGTGCGCGCCGCCACTTCATCCAGCCAGCGCAGCGAAGCGCTTACCGCTTTGCGATCGCCTTCGAGACTGCGCGGAGAGGTCATCGGTGGCAGGCGGAAGGTAAACATCCCCCAGGCAGCCGGAACGATAATCCCCTTCCCGCCCACTTCGGCGAGCGCTTCAAGGATACGTTCAATCTGCTGTAACCCGTTCAGGCGACGCTCTTCGATAAAGTCACCTATCCAGCCGTCGTAGCCGCCGCATGCGGTGGTGACGGGTAAGCCGGTGGCTTTGATAGCGGCTTTTACCTCGTCCAGATTTTCCACCAGCAGTTTGCCGTCAATCTCATAGCCATCAAATCCCATCGCTTTGATGTACTGGAATTTTTCGAGGATGGTGGTCGGGAAAAAAGCCTGGTTTTGCGTTGCGATTTTCATTGTCTGCTCTCCTTAGCTTAGAAAGTGATGCCCATTTTGATGCTCAGTTCCGGGTGCCGATCGACATACTGCATATAGTTCTCTGCGCTGGTGGTAAACGTCACCACCGGGTCGATCAGATCCTCGCAGTTGAGATAACCGTTCATCAGCAGTTCCCAGCAGGTCTCTTCTATACGCTTGCGGTCCCAGCGTGGGTAATCCGGATTAGGTTCACTGCTGGCGCGGGAGAAGACAATCCTGGCATTATTGAAATGCGCTTCGCGACCGAGGTTGAATCCCTCTGCGAACGGTTTTGCAAAGGCAACATAGGAGAGGGTGCCACCATAGGCAAGACCGCGCAGCGCAGACTGCAGCGCATCGGCAAAGCCGCTGGTTTCAATAATCACGTCGGCACCCTGTTTACCGGTGAGTTTTTTGATTTCCAGACCGACATCGGTACCCATCGGGTTCAGGCAGTAATCCGCCCCGTGACGGCGGGCAATATCGCAGCGGTGAGCAATAGGATCGACCCCAATGACCACGGAAGCCCCGGCTTTTTTCGCCAGTTGAATGGCTATCTGCCCGATGGCCCCCAGACCAACAACGACGACGAAATCCCCTACCCGCACGTTGGCATCGCGCACGCCACTCATGGCGAACTGCGCCGGGTCATAGCAGACGGCATTTTTCCACGAGGCGCCCTGCGGCATTTTGCGCAGTTTGTAGTTGTTGACGGCATTCACGATCACCGTCTCCTGAAGGGGCCCGTAGCAGCAGACGCTGTCACCGATCCGGTATTCCGTCACATCGGCACCGCATTCGACGATCTCGCCCACGATCATATTGCCCAGCTGGAACTTACCGAATTCGATCCCGCGAGCAGCTCCCTCTTCACGCGGGGTAAACATCTGCCACTCCGCGTTAAACTCTTCATCGATAAAGGGACTTGCCGCGCGAAAATCCACCACTTCGGTGCCGTGTTTTGGCGCACCAAAACGGGCGAGAATTTTCACTTCGTGAACGTCAACCGGACGATCTTCATATTCCACCAGCGCCGCTACGCGAGGCGCTGTCGCAACTAACTTCTTCATGACTGACTCCTTGTTAAAATCGGCCGCCTCAGCCCTTAACGCCACCGGCGGTCAAACCACTTTTAATAAAACGTTCAGACAGCGCGTACATGATGACCACCGGCAGAGCCGTCACCAGCGATGCCGCCATCATCCGACCCCAGATATAATCTGGCGTACTGAAGAGCGTGTTCAGCCCAACCGGCAACGTGAAGTTGCTGGCGCTGGAGAGGAAAATGGAGGCAAAAAGATAGTCGTTCCACGCCACCATGAAGCAGTAGACAAAGACCGACACCAGCCCGGAAATGGCCAGTGGTACGGTGATGCGGAAGATGATTTGCAGCCGGTTCAGGCCATCCATCATTGCGGCTTCTTCAATTTCATCCGGGATGGTGTCGAAATAGCTGCGCAGCATAAATACCGCCGTCGGCAACGTCTGAGTCACCATGGTGATGATGAGCGCCAGTTCGGTGTCATAGATACCTAACGCAGTAATAATTTTGAACAGCGGCACCACCAGCAAAATCCCGGAGAACATGTAGACGGTGTAAAAGCTCGCATTAATGGTCGCCCGCCCTTTGAAACGTAGTTTGGACAGGGCGTACGCCCCAAGCGTGCCGAGGAAAACGGCAATAATTGACGAGGTCAGCGAGACCACCATGCTGTTCTGGAAATAATCCACAAACGGGAAGATCAGCGGATTAAAGATGTCGATGTAATGCTGCAGCGTCCAGTCCTGCGGCAGAATCGTGGGATGCAGCGATATCGCCTCTTTCGCACTCTTGAATGAGGTCATCAGCATCACAAAGAACGGGAAAAGCGTGATAATCAGAAACACCGCCAGCCCCAGATAAAAACCAATACGGCCCAGTACGCGTTTATTTGTTGCCATTGAGGTTTACCCTTTTTCTGGTCAGCAGAATGACGGCGAAAATGATCACGAACAGCACCACAGAGATGGCGGCGGCTTTACCCAGATCGTTGAATGCAAAGGCAGTTTTGTAGAGATAAACGCCCAGAATATCGACCTTGGTGGTCAGCAGATACACATCCGCAAACATGTAGAACATCCAGATGGTTCGCAAGGTAATGACCGTTGCCAGCACCGGCATAATCGCGGGCAGCGTGACGATGCGAAAACGCTGCCACGCGTTCGCCCCGTCCATTTCCGCCGCTTCGTACAGCGACTTATCAATGGTCTGCAAAATCGCCAGGAACGAGATAAACGCGTACGGGAAATAGCGCCAGATAGCGAATAGCACCACCAGCACAAAACTGCTGCCAGGGTTGTCGAACCACAGCGGGGCCTGGTCATAGAGATGCAGCAGATCCACGCCCAGATAGTTCACAATTCCATAGCCGTTGTTGAACATGTACTTCCAGGCAAACACCAGCGAGATCGACGGTGTGACATAGGAGAGGATCACCAGAGAACGCGCCGTTTTACGCAGGCGAAACTCCCGGTTAAAGAAGATGGCGACGGCCAACCCCAACCCGGTACTCCCCAGCACCACCAGCGCCGTATACCAGAACGTCATCCATAAGGAGTGCCAGAAGGCTGCGTCACTCAGGATCCGGATGTAGTTATCCAGCCCGACAAACACCGCACTCACTCGCGGGTTTAAGGGCAAGCGTAAAAAGCTGATTTCAATGTTGGAAATCATCGGCCAGGCTACCAGGCCCCCCAGCAAAATCAGGCTGGGGGCCAACAGCAGCATGGCGAAAGGCATATCTGAACGACCAGAAAACAACGTCTTCATAATTCCCTTGCGCAGTGCGCTCCTATCGTTGTGAAATCAGGTCAGTCAGTTGCTTCTGGCTGTTGCTTAACGTTGCGCTGAGATCCTGTTGCCCCACCGTCACGTTATGCACCATGGAACTGATGATGCCGGAACCTGTTACGTCGCCCATGCGGGTGAAATTTTTGTCGCCCACGGCGCCAAACACCTGGATATTCGGGAACTGAGAGATCAGCTCATAAGGCAACTGTCCAAAGGCTTTGATCACCTCGTTGTTTTTCCAGGTTTCGGTGCCGACCACCAGCTTGTTCACTGGCAGCGCGGCACCCGGGGACATCATTACCCAGTCGGTAGCGTTTTGAGCCTGCTCCATCCAGGTGACAAATTTCTCTGCCGCTTTGGTTTCTTCTTCGGTTTGCCCGCTAGTGATGGTAAGCGACGTGACCATGCCGTAGACCGCTGAGGATTTTTCAGTCGGGACGACAAATCCCAGATTGGCGGGAGTTCCGTCTTTGAAGACGGCCGGCAGGATGTAGGTGGAGTAAACGGCCATTGGCGCAGAGCCGTTCATAAAGGCGTCTTTGATCTCCATAACATCGTTCGATCCCGGCATGGTGGTCGCCGCCAGACGTTTATACAACGCCAGCGCTTTTGCCATTTCGGGGGTATTAATTTCGATATTGCCTTTAGCATCAAACACGTTTGCGCCACCCGACAGGGCAAACTGCGAGAACGCTTGCTCAGTCATCACGCTTTCAGCGGTAGGCAGGGCAATGCCGTAATGTTTGTTGGCCGGGTCGTTAAACGTCTGGCTGGCTTTCAGCAACTGTTCCCAGTTTTTCGGCTCCTCAAGACCCGCGGCGGCAAGCACGTCTTTGTGGTACCAGACGCCGGAAAGCCAGGCGCTGATCGGCACACCCGTCCAGGCTTTGCCATCTTCAGTGCGAACAACGCGCAGGATCCCGTCGTAGAAAGTGCTTTCACCTACGGCGTTAATGGCTTCGCTAATAGCGGCACGGTCCAGCAACTGCTCTTTATCCATGACTTTGGCGTAATCGTGACTGATTTCGATCACTTCCGGCAGGGCCCCGGTTCGGGCCAGGGTAATCACCTTGGTGTTGTAGGCATCCTCTTCCACCGGCACCTGCTTCACCCGGATGGTGGGATTCTCTTTTTCGAATTTCTCAATCAGTTTCGTAATAACCGCCTGACGCTCCTGTTCGACTGACGAGTGCATAAACTCAAGGGTGACCGCAGACTGTTTGTCTTGCTTGCAGCCTGATAACAGGGCGCAAGAAACCAGTGCTGATATCAGCACTATCCTGGGCATTTTCATTTTTAAGGTCCTTTTTTAGTTTTCTTTAATCCACATAACCTGCCATGGATTAAGGGTCAGAGTCGTACCATTAATATCGTTTCCGGTAATTAACTCCCTGCCGGTTTCAATACTTGAATGAATGTTTTGCTGTTGATCGCTGAAATTAAATAATGCAGTAATACGCTCGCCATTATCTGCCATGCGAATAATCTTAAAAACATGATCCCCAGACGTCTCAAAAATCGACTGACTGTCTGGATGGAACGCTTTCTCTGCCCGGCGCAATGCAATTAAATTACTCAGCCGATGATAAATTTTATGCCGCAGACTATTCTTATCCTCAAGCTCGGAATCGATTTCACCGGCGCTATATTTTTTCCGGTTAATGGCGCGGTTATATCCCAGTCGCTCTACCCCGGCATAATCATTACGGGATCCAAGAATACTTTGGATATAGACGGCGGGTACGCCCGGGAAACTTAACAGAACGGCATGCGCCAGAATAAAGCGGGCAATCCGCTGATTATCGTCGCTCGCCTTCGGGCTTAACGCATCGAGGTAGGTGACATTTATTTCATACGGACTTCGCGTGCCATCAGGATTATTTTTCCAGTTAACCAGCGCGCCTTCGCTCTGCAGTGTTTCTACCAGGGCGAGGATCTCCGACTCGGGTAAAATACCGCGTAAAGGATTGAGCCCGATACCATCGTGCGACGCCAAAAAATTAAACCAGGTGGTTTGTTGTGAAGGTAGCGTCAGTGACGCCGCCCACCGACAGAGCGCCTGGACATCCTGACAATGAACGGCGTGCAGCACAAGCGGAGGCAGAGAGAACTGATACACCATCTGCGCTTCATTTTCGCCATCGCCAAAGTAAGAGATGTTGTCTTTATGCGGAACGTTCGTTTCGGTGATCAGTACCGTGCCCGGCGCCACAGCATCCGTAATGGCGCGAAAGAGCTGGATAAGGCGGTGGGTTTTCTCAAGATGAATGCAGCTGGTTCCAGGCGTCTTCCACATAAATCCGACGGCATCCAGGCGGATATAGCTCGCCCCTTCAACAAGATAATGAAGCAGCACGTCTACCATCGCAATCAGCACCTGAGGCGAGGCGAAATTGAGATCGACCTGGTCCTCGCTGAAGGTGGTCCACAGGTGTCGGACGGTTCCATCATGTAGGGTGAAAGGCGTCAAAAGAGGCAATGCCCGCGGGCGTGTTACTGCCGATAAGTCGGTTTGCGGATCGACTGAAATAAAAAAGTCTTCATAGCCAGGCGTTTGATTAAGATAATGCGCAAACCACTGGCTTTTTGCCGACATATGGTTGCAAACAAAATCAAACATTAAATTGGTTGACTTTTTTAACTCAGCAATGTCATTCCACGTCCCGCTTTCAGGTGCGACGGCGTGATAATCAATAACGGAAAAACCATCATCAGAAGACCAGGGATAAAAAGGCAATAGATGAACATGAGAAAAGGAATGAGAAAGCCATTCATTATAAAATCGGGTAAATACCGGCAGTGCTTTCTCCCCTGCCCCAGAGAACTGATCTGCGTAGGTAATCAGGACAATATCTTTTTCATCCCATCCTGCTTTACGCTTTTCAGTAATTACAGCCACAGCCTTGTCAATTTTCTTAAGCAGCACATTCCAATGCACGTCAGAAAAAGACTTTCCGTAAACAAAACGTATTAAATTTTTAATTTTAGCGTTCACATTATTTTCCATGGTAGCGGTCCCACGAAGGGCAATCTACTCCCATGAAAAATATCTGTCAACGGACCAGAGAGGAGAAAAAGCGTTTCGGAAAGCAGCTCAGCGCATTATTGTGAACTGCCGCAAAGAAAGATGAAAAAAAGTTGTGAAACGTTGCCTGCCCTCTCCGGATAAAGAAAAGGGCTCAGGCAAGGGGGAGGTCAGGAGAAGTAACGGCGGGAAACGCGTTTTGCCAGCTTTTTCAGCATCGGCTCCAGCGCCACCGCCAGCAGCATCCGGATGGGTTTGCGGGCAACCGATTTAATCGCCCAGCCCGCCACGCCTGCCGGGCCGTAACGCAGTGCGGTGAGTAAAACCAGCTTCCCTGCGAATTTAAGGCCCGGCTTGACCTGCTGCCCGGCCTGTTGCCAGCGTTGATTCATATCAGTTCTCTCAGTTAAAGCTGACGAAAACGGCTTCGCAGCGAGAAGGTATCAGAGGTGACATACCGCTCCATTGTGCGCAGGCGTTGCTCACCGGCAGCCAGTTCGGCATCGACCGCATCCAGCAGCTCACTGCTGGTGGGGGCCTCTTCACAGTTCATCGCGCTGTCCGGCATCGGATCCAGCACGAAGGATAAAATGATATAGGCCACCAGCGTAATAAAGGCCAGGCCAAAGAAAATGGAGAGGACCGTGACCACGCGCACCAGCTTCACCGGCACGTCAAGGTAGTGCGCCAGCCCGGCGCAGACGCCGCGTACCATCCCCTGCTGGGGAATACGCCACAGCTTTTTATTCAGATTCAGTCCGGCCATTAACGATCCCTCCAGTTCGGATGTTCCGCATCCAGGATGGCTTCCAGCGCCTGAATACGTTCACGCATTTTTTTCGCGTCGTCGGTTAACTGTCCCAGCCGCTGCTGTTCGCTTTGCGACAGCTCGCCCCGGGAAGAACGGTTGCTGTAATGCAGCCACAGCCAGATCGGCAAAACAAACAGCACGAAAATGGTCAGTGGAATGGCCAGGAAAAGCGCGCTCATGTGTACTCCTTGTCTTACGATGAGTGGCGGCGCCAGCACATGACGCCGCAGGTGTTATTATTGGTTGTCTTGTTTCATTTTGGCTTTCAGCGCAGCCAGCTGTTCGCTAATGGCATCATCGGCCTGCAGGTCGGCAAACTGCTGATCCAGCGATTTCTGTTTGCCAAAGCCGTGGCTTTCCGCTTCGGCTTCCATCTGATCGATACGACGTTCGAATGACTCAAAACGGGCCATCGCCTCATCAATTTTGCCACTGTCAAGCTGACGACGCACGTCGCGGGAAGAATTCGCCGCCTGGTGACGCAGGGTCAACGCCTGCTGGCGCGCACGGGTTTCGCTCAGTTTGTTCTCAAGCTCAGCGATCTCTTTTTTCATCCGGGCGAGCGTTTCATCTACCAGCGTGACTTCCTGCTCCAGCGTCGCCACGATGTCGGTCATTTTCTGTTTTTCGATCAGCGCCGAGCGGGCCAGATCGTCTTTGTCTTTACGCAGCGCCAGCTCCGCTTTTTCCTGCCATTCGGTCTGCTGAGCCGTTGCTTGTTCGATACGGCGCGATAACTGCTTCTTCTCTGCCAGCGCACGGGCGGAGGTGGAACGCACTTCGACCAGCGTATCTTCCATTTCCTGAATCATCAGACGCACCAGCTTCTGCGGATCTTCGGCCTTTTCCAGCAGAGAGTTGATGTTGGCGTTCACGATGTCGGCAAAACGAGAAAAAATACCCATAATTCAATCCTCACATTTCTGTTATCGGGCTAAGCCCTGCTGAGTAGCTAATACAATTCCCGTGCCAGTTTTTTATGTCATTGATTTTCAATAAGGTGATTGCTTTTTCGCCCGATCGATTCTACTCTCGCTTAGTGAATCACACCAACAATTGGTTAATTTCATCATGACAGAATTTAAAGACAATTTACTTGGGGAAGCTAACAGCTTTCTCGAAGTGCTGGAGCAGGTATCGCGCCTGGCCCCGCTCAATAAGCCGGTGCTGATTATCGGCGAACGCGGAACCGGTAAAGAGCTGATCGCTAACCGGCTTCACTACCTGTCCGGGCGCTGGGACGGGCCGTTTATCTCCCTGAACTGCGCCGCCCTGAACGAGAACTTGCTTGATACGGAGCTGTTTGGCCATGAGGCTGGCGCGTTTACCGGCGCGCAAAAACGCCATCCGGGCCGCTTTGAGCGCGCCGACGGCGGGACGTTGTTCCTTGACGAGCTGGCAACCGCCCCGATGCTGGTGCAGGAAAAACTGCTGCGCGTCATTGAGTATGGCGAGCTCGAGCGGGTGGGCGGCAGTCAGCCCCTGCAGGTGAACGTGCGGCTGGTCTGCGCCACCAACGCCAATCTCCCGGAGATGGTCGAACACGATAAGTTCCGTGCCGACCTGCTCGACAGGCTGGCGTTTGACGTGGTGCAGCTCCCGCCCCTGCGCGAGCGGCGCAGCGATATCATGCTGCTGGCTGAGCAGTTCGCCATTCAGATGTGCCGCGAACTGGGCCTGCAGCTGTTCCCGGGCTTTAGCGACAGCGCCCGGGAGACGCTGCTGGACTATCGCTGGCCGGGCAATATCCGCGAGCTAAAAAACGTGGTTGAGCGTTCGGTGTATCGCCACGGCAGCAGCGAGACCGAGCTGGATCAGATTGTGATCGACCCGTTTCATCGCCCTGCACAGCCGCAGCCTGACGCACCGCAGACGCCGGGTTCACCGACCCTGCCGCTGGATTTACGCCAGTTCCAGCTGGATCAGGAAAAACAGCTGCTGGAGAAGAGCCTGAACGAGGCAAAATTTAATCAGAAACGCGCGGCTGAACGGCTGGGTCTGACCTACCATCAATTAAGGGCATTGCTCAAAAAGCATCAAATGCGCTGACATTATCGGCACTTACCCGCAGACATTTTTACGAATCAGGTGTAAGTGCGATACACTTTGCAGATCGTCACTAAAAACCCTAAAAATTATGCGTCTGGTTTTCTCGTCCCTGATTGCGCTCGGTCTGTTATGCAGCCAGGCTATTGCCGCGCCCACGCCAGCAAACCGCGGTGATATTCGCGACAGCGGCTTTGTCTACTGCGTTAGCGGGCAGGTTAATACCTTCAATCCACAGAAAGCCAGCAGCGGCCTGATCGTCGATACCCTCGCCGCGCAGCTGTATGACCGCCTGCTGGATGTGGATCCTTATACTTATCGCCTGGTGCCAGAGCTGGCAGAGAGCTGGGAAGTGTTAGACAACGGGGCCACCTACCGTTTCCGGCTGCGCGATGATGTCAGCTTCCAGACCACGCCGTGGTTTAAACCGACCCGCAAGCTCAATGCCGACGACGTGGTGTTTACTTTCCAGCGCATCTTTAACCGCAACCATGCATGGCACTACGTCAACGGCGGCAGCTTCCCCTATTTCGACAGCCTGCAGTTTGCCGATACGGTTAAAAACGTACGCAAGCTGGATAACCGCACGGTAGAGTTCACTCTGGCACGCCCGGATGCCTCTTTCCTGTGGCACCTGGCCACGCACTATGCCTCGGTGATGTCCGACGAATACGCGACCCAGTTGACGCTGCAGGATAAGCAGGAGCAGATTGACCGCCAGCCGGTGGGCACCGGTCCTTTCCAGATAGCCGAATATCGCGCGGGCCAGTATGTGCGCCTGCAGCGGCATGAAAAATTCTGGCGCGGTACGCCGCTGATGCCGCAGGTGGTGGTGGACTTAGGCTCTGGCGGAACGGGTCGCCTGTCGAAGCTGCTGACCGGCGAGTGCGATGTGCTGGCCTGGCCTGCCGCCAGTCAGCTGTCCATCCTGCGCGACGATCCGCGCCTGCGCCTGACGCTGCGCCCGGGTATGAATATCGCGTATCTGGCCTTTAACACCAATAAGCCGCCGCTGAATAACCCCGCGGTGCGCCACGCGCTGGCACTGGCGATCAATAACCAGCGCCTGATGCAGTCCATTTATTACGGCACTGCCGAAACCGCCGCCTCAATCTTGCCTCGGGCCTCGTGGGCTTACGATAGCGAGGCTAAAATTACGGAATATAATCCGGATAAAGCACGCGAACAGCTTAAGGCGCTGGGGGCGAATAATCTCACCCTGCAGCTGTGGGTGCCTACCAGCTCGCAGGCCTGGAACCCCAGCCCGCTGAAAACTGCCGAGCTGCTTCAGGCCGACCTGGCGCAGGTGGGTGTGAAGGTAGTGATTGTGCCGGTAGAGGGCCGTTTTCAGGAGGCGCGCCTGATGGACATGAATCATGATTTAACCCTGTCAGGCTGGGCGACGGACAGTAACGATCCGGACAGCTTCTTCCGGCCATTATTGAGCTGCGCGGCGATCGATTCGCAGACCAACTATGCCCACTGGTGCCATCGTGAATTCGACGACATTCTGCGCAAAGCACTCTCGACGCAGCAGCTTTCGGCCCGCATCGATGCCTACGATGAAGCCCAGCAGATTCTGGCGAATGAACTGCCGGTGCTGCCGCTGGCCTCGTCGTTGCGTCTGCAGGCGTACCGTTACGACATTAAAGGGCTGGTACTCAGCCCGTTTGGTAACGCCTCGTTTGCGGGCGTGTCCCGCGTCGAGCAAGAAGAGGTGAAAAAACCGTGATTATTTTTACCTTACGTCGGCTGCTGCTGCTGCTGGTCACCCTCTTCTGTCTGACCTTTATTGGCTTTAGCTTGAGCTATTTTACCCCTCATGCCCCCCTGCAGGGCGCCTCGCTGTGGAATGCGTGGCGGTTCTGGTTTGAAGGGCTGCTGCACTGGGATTTTGGCGTCTCCAGCATTAACGGCCAGCCGATTGCCGAGCAGCTGAAAGAGGTGTTTCCCGCCACCATGGAGCTGTGCATCCTGGCGTTCAGCTTTGCGCTGATGGTGGGGATCCCGGTCGGGATGCTCGCCGGGATCACCCGCAACAAATGGCAGGACAAGCTGATCAGCGCCGTGGCCCTGCTGGGCTTTTCGGTGCCCGTGTTCTGGCTGGCGCTGCTGCTGACGCTGTTCTTCTCCCTCACGCTCGGCTGGTTGCCGGTTTCCGGACGTTTTGATCTGCTGTATGCGGTGAAAACCGTTACCGGCTTTGCCATTATTGACGCCTGGCTGTCCGATTCCGTCTGGCGGGACGAGATGATTGTCAGCGCGGTGCGGCACATGGTGCTGCCGGTGTTGACACTTGCCGTGGCACCCACCACCGAGGTGATCCGCCTGATGCGCATCAGTACCATTGAGGTGTTTGATCAGAACTATGTCAAAGCTGCCGCCACGCGCGGGCTGTCGCGCCTGACCATTCTGCGTCGCCACGTGCTGCACAACGCCCTGCCGCCAGTGATCCCGCGCCTTGGCCTGCAGTTCTCCACCATGCTGACGCTGGCGATGATCACCGAAATGGTCTTTAGCTGGCCGGGTCTGGGGCGCTGGCTGATCAACGCCATCCGCCAGCAGGACTACGCCGCCATCTCCGCCGGGGTGATGGTCATCGGCGCGCTGGTGATCATCGTTAACGTGATATCCGATATTCTGGGCGCTATGGCTAACCCGCTGAAACATAAGGAATGGTATGCCTTACGATAGCGTATACAGTGAAAAGCGCACGCCCGGTGCGCTGCGCACCGTGTGGCGTAAATTTTACGGCGACACCACGGCCATGATCGGCCTGTACGGCTGCGGCGGCCTGGTGCTGCTGTGCGTGTTAGGTTCCTGGTTTGCGCCGTACGGCCTCGACCAGCAGTTCCTTGGCTATCAGCTGCTGCCGCCTTCATGGTCGCGCTACGGCGAAGTGTCGTTCTTCCTCGGCACCGACGATCTGGGCCGGGATGTGTTAAGCCGCCTGTTGAGCGGCGCGGCTCCTACCGTCGGTGGCGCATTCGTGGTCACCCTGGCCGCCACCCTGTGCGGGCTGCTGCTGGGCATTTTCGCGGGTGCCACCCACGGGCTGCGCTCGGCAGTGATGAACCACATTCTGGATACCCTGCTGTCGATCCCGTCTCTGCTGCTGGCGATCATTGTGGTGGCCTTCGCCGGGCCGCATCTGACCCACGCGATGTTTGCCGTCTGGCTGGCCCTGCTGCCGCGTATGGTGCGCTCGGTGTATAGCCTGGTTCACGATGAGCTGGAGAAAGAGTATGTGGTCGCCGCCCGTCTGGATGGCGCGACCACCACCAATATTCTGTGGTTTGCCGTGCTGCCCAACATCGCCTCCGGGATGGTCACCGAAATCACCCGCGCGCTATCAATGGCAATCCTCGACATCGCCGCGCTTGGCTTTCTCGATCTCGGCGCGCAGTTGCCCTCTCCGGAATGGGGCGCCATGCTGGGCGACGCGCTGGAACTGATCTACGTCGCCCCCTGGACGGTGATGCTGCCCGGCGCGGCCATTATGGTAAGCGTCCTGCTGGTAAACCTGCTTGGCGACGGCGTGCGTCGCGCCATTGTGGCGGGGGTGGAATAATGCCGTTACTGGATATTCGCAATCTGACGATTGAATTTAAAACCGGCGAAGGCTGGGTCAAGGCCGTTGACCGGGTGAGCATCACGTTGAGCGAAGGTGAGATCCGCGGCCTGGTGGGCGAATCAGGTTCCGGCAAAAGCCTGATTGCCAAGGCGATCTGTGGGGTGGCGAAGGACAACTGGCGGGTCACCGCCGACCGCATGCGCTTTGACGATATCGATCTGCTGCGCCTCTCCGCACGGGAGCGTCGCAAGCTGGTGGGCCATAACGTCTCGATGATTTTCCAGGAGCCGCAGTCCTGTCTCGACCCGTCGGAACGGGTAGGCAAACAGCTGATGCAGAACATCCCCAGTTGGACCTACAAGGGCCGCTGGTGGCGACGTTTTGGCTGGCGCAAGCGCCGGGCCATCGAACTGCTGCACCGGGTAGGCATTAAAGATCATAAAGACGCGATGCGCAGCTTCCCCTACGAGCTGACCGACGGTGAGTGTCAGAAGGTGATGATCGCCATCGCGCTGGCCAACCAGCCGCGCCTGCTTATTGCCGATGAACCGACTAACGCCATGGAGCCGACGACGCAGGCGCAGATTTTCCGCCTGCTAACGCGGCTGAATCAGAATAACAACACCACCATTTTGCTGATCAGCCATGACCTGCAGATGCTGAGCAAATGGGCGGATAAAATCGACGTGATGTACTGCGGACAAACGGTTGAAACCGCCGGCAGCGAAGATCTGATCGCCACGCCACATCACCCGTACACCCAGGCGTTAATCCGTGCGATCCCTGATTTTGGTAGCTCGATGCCGCATAAAAGCCGCCTCAACACCCTGCCGGGGGCGATCCCGCTGCTTGAACAGCTGCCCATCGGCTGTCGACTGGGGCCACGCTGCCCATATGCCCAGCGCGAATGCATTGAAACCCCGCGGCTGGCCGGGGCCAAAAACCATCTGTATGCCTGCCATTTCCCGCTGAACATGGAGAGAGAGTGACATGGTCGAAACCCTGCTCGAAGTGCGCAACCTGAGTAAGACCTTTCGCTATCGCACCGGCCTGTTCCATCGCCAGACCGTCGAGGCGGTTAAGCCCCTGAGCTTTACCCTGCGCGAAAAGCAGACCCTGGCGATCATTGGCGAAAACGGTTCGGGGAAATCGACGCTGGCGAAAATGCTGGCCGGGATGATCGAGCCGTCGGATGGCGAAGTGCTGATTGACGACCATCTGCTGAAGTTTGGCGATTACTCGTTCCGCAGCCAGCGGATCCGCATGATTTTCCAGGATCCCTCAACCTCGCTGAATCCGCGCCAGCGTATCTCGCAGATCCTCGATTTCCCCCTGCGGCTGAACACTGACCTGGAGTTTGACGCACGCCGCAAGCAGATCATCGAAACCCTGCGCATGGTCGGGCTGTTACCCGATCACGTCAGCTATTATCCGCACATGCTGGCACCCGGCCAGAAGCAGCGTCTGGGCCTCGCCCGCGCGCTTATCCTGCGGCCCAAAGTCATTATCGCTGACGAAGCGCTGGCTTCGCTGGATATGTCGATGCGTTCACAGTTAATCAACCTGATGCTGGAGTTGCAGGAGAAACAGGGTATCTCCTATATCTATGTGACCCAGCACCTGGGAATGATGAAGCACATCAGCGACCAGGTGCTGGTGATGCACGAAGGCGCGGTCGTGGAGCGCGGCAGTACCGCCTCGGTGCTGGCCTCCCCGCTTCACGACCTGACAAAACGTTTAATCGCCGGGCATTTTGGCGAAGCCTTAACCGCCGATGCATGGCGAAAAGACCGCTGACCCACGCTGTATGAAGTGGTCGGATTAACACTGTACGCGGCTCATGCTATTATCGCCGCGTTTTAACGACGGTTGTCCAACAGACGACAGCCGCCACAACAATGAATATAAGGATTAAGAGCTATGGGTTTTCTTTCCGGTAAGCGCATTCTGGTGACTGGCGTTGCCAGCAAACTGTCCATCGCATACGGCATCGCACAGGCTATGCATCGCGAAGGCGCTGAGCTGGCATTCACCTACCAGAACGAGAAGCTGAAAGGCCGCGTAGAAGAGTTTGCCGCGCAGCTGGGTTCAAGCATTGTTCTGGAATGCGACGTTGCTCAAGATGAAAGCATCGATGGCATGTTTGCTGAACTGGCAAAAACCTGGCCGAAATTTGACGGCTTCGTTCACTCGATCGGTTTCGCACCAGGCGATCAGCTGGATGGTGACTACGTGAACGCCGTGACCCGCGAAGGCTTCAAAATCGCCCACGACATCAGCTCCTACAGCTTCGTTGCCATGGCGAAAGCCTGCCGCGAGATGCTGAATCCGGGCTCAGCGCTGCTGACCCTGTCCTACCTGGGTGCTGAGCGTGCAATCCCTAACTACAACGTGATGGGTCTGGCGAAAGCCTCTCTGGAAGCTAACGTGCGCTACATGGCGAACGCGATGGGTCCGGAAGGCGTGCGCGTCAACGGTATCTCTGCCGGTCCTATCCGTACTCTGGCGGCATCGGGCATCAAAGACTTCCGTAAAATGCTGGCGCACTGCGAAGCGGTCACCCCAATTCGTCGCACCGTGACTATCGAAGACGTAGGTAACTCTGCAGCATTCCTGTGCTCTGACCTCTCTGCCGGTATCTCTGGTGAAGTGGTTCACGTTGACGGCGGTTTCAACATCGCTGCAATGAACGAGCTGGAAATCAAATAAGTTCGTTACCTTCCCGTATCACGGGAAGGTCTGCCCGGCAGCAATGGCCTGCCGGGCCTGCTCCTTCCGCCCTGCTCCCCTTTCGTTATTCCGTTCTGCTATTTGTTATCACCTAACAATATTTTTCTGCTTATCCGCCATACGCCAGGATATTGATCGCCATTTTGAGATCAAGGAACGCACATGGAACAACGCCGAATTTCTGGCAAAGGCCACTGGTATCATGAGACCCAGTCCAGCAGTAGCCCGACGGAAGTCCTGCCTTTGGTTCCCGAAGCCGCACACGTCGACGACCGTTTTTTACTGAACGTGGCGTTACCCGCCTCGCTGCTGACGGCCTGCGAGCGCTGGATGAACCCGGCCCGGGCGATGTGTGAGCTCTTTTTCCCGCGCAGCGTGCCGGTATGTCGCCTGCGCACCCTCAATGCCTACGATCGGCTCAGCACCGCGCTGACCGTGGCTCAGGCGTGTGGGGTCCAGCGTCTGTGTAATCACTACGCCGCACTTCTCGCCCCGCTCCCCGGTCCTGACTCTTCCCGTGAAAGCAACCGCCGCCTCGCCCAGATAACCCAGTACGCCCGCCAGCTTGCCAGCTCCCCCGATGTGATCGACAGCAAAGCCCAGCAGCAGCTCGATGAAGTGGGCCTGACGGTGTACGACATTGTCACCCTCAACCAGATTATCGGCTTTATTGGTTTTCAGGCGCGGGTAGTGGCGGTGTGTCAGGCGTTGCTGGGCCATCCCGTTCGCTGGCTACCGGGTCACCATATTCCGCCGCACGCCATGATAAACGACGCTGATGGCGAGCTGAATGCGTGGGTATACGGGGTGCCGGAAGTCGAGCTACGTTACGCCAGCAGCCACCAGCTTGAGTCGCTTGCACGCTGGCACGCCGAACCCTGGTTACGGGATCTGGCACCGGTGCTGTGCCACGAGCCTGCCCAGCTCGACCTGACGGGTGATATTCTGCTCAGCGGTCTTTACACCAGCCCGCCGCAGGGCGCCGTTGATGCCGCACTTTCGCGTGCAGTGGACCAGCTTGCCCGCTCGCCGGATCAGTTCAGCGCGGCCCATTTCACTCCCCTTACGGATGAAGGCATTCCGGCAGCGCAGGCGATTAACCTGCTCACCTGGAGCGCGTTTTGCGGCTGGCTTAATCGCCTCAAAATCGCCATCCGCAGGGGCGAATAACCATACAAATCGCCTAAAGAGCGCTTGCTGTACCAGGCAGAATCGCGTAAAACTGTCAGCCGCTCAATGGCCACCAAAATAGATCATTATGCTCCAGGACAACCCGCTGCTAGCGCAGCTTAAACAGCAACTGCATTCCCAGACGCCGCGTGCCGAAGGGGTCGTAAAAGCCACGGAAAAAGGCTTTGGCTTCCTTGAAGTCGATGCACAGAAAAGCTACTTCATTCCGCCTCCGCAGATGAAGAAAGTGATGCATGGCGATCGCGTTACCGCGGTGATTCATACTGAAAAGGATCGTGAATCGGCCGAACCTGAAGTATTGATTGAACCCTTCCTGACCCGTTTTGTCGGTAAGGTTGTGAAGAAAGATGACCGTCTGTCCATCATTCCGGACCATCCTCTGCTGAGAGACGCGATTCCCTGCCGCGCCGAACGTGGCGTTGAGCACGATTTTAAAGAGGGTGACTGGGCCGTGGCTGAAATGCGCCGTCATCCTCTGAAAGGCGACCGCGGTTTTTATGCCGAGCTGACCCAGTTTATTACCTTCGGCGACGATCACTTCGTGCCGTGGTGGGTGACGCTGGCACGCCATAATCTGGAAAAAGAAGCACCAGAAGGCGCAGCGACTGAAATGCTGGACGAAGGTCTTGCGCGTCGCGATCTGACCGCCCTGAACTTCGTCACCATCGACAGCGCCAGCACCGAAGATATGGACGATGCGCTGTATGTGGAAGAAACGGCAGATGGCAAACTGCTGTTGACCGTGGCGATCGCCGATCCTACCGCATGGATTGCTGCCGGCACCAAACTGGACGACTCGGCCAAAATTCGCGCTTTCACCAACTATCTGCCGGGCTTTAACATCCCGATGCTGCCGCGTGAGCTGTCCGATAACCTGTGTTCGCTGCGCGCCAACGAAGTGCGGCCGGTGCTGGCCTGCCAGATGACCGTTGCTGCCGACGGCACTATCGAAGAGAACATCACGTTCTTCGCGGCAAATATCGAATCGAAAGCCAAACTGGTGTACGACGAGGTCTCTGACTGGCTGGAAAACAGCGGCAGCTGGAAACCGGATAATGACGCCATTGCCGATCAGATTCGCCTTCTGCAGCGCATCTGCCTGAGCCGCAGCGAATGGCGTAAAACCCACGCGCTGGTGTTTAAAGATCGCCCTGACTACCGCTTTATTCTCGGTGATAAAGGCGAAGTGCTGGAAATCGTCGCCGAACCGCGCCGCATTGCGAACCGTATCGTCGAAGAGTCGATGATTGCGGCTAACATCTGCGCCGCCCGCGTGCTGCGCGACAAACTCGGGTTTGGTATTTATAACGTGCACACCGGTTTTGACCCGGCGAACAGCGAAGCGCTGGCTGCCCTGCTGAAAACCCACGATGTACATGTCGATCCGCAGGAAGTGCTGACCCTCGATGGCTTCTGTAAGCTGCGTCGCGAGCTGGATGCCCAGCCTTCCGGCTTCCTCGACAGCCGCATTCGTCGCTTCCAGTCCTTTGCTGAAATCAGCACTGAGCCGGGTCCGCACTTTGGCCTGGGCCTGGAGGCGTACGCGACCTGGACTTCACCGATCCGTAAGTACGGCGATATGGTTAACCACCGCTTGCTGAAAGCGATCGTTAAAGGTGAATCCATTGCGCGTCCGGGTGATGAAACCACCGTGCAGATGGCGGAACGTCGTCGCCTGAACCGCATGGCAGAACGCGATGTCGGTGACTGGCTGTATGCCCGCTACCTGAAAGACAAAGCCGGGACCGAGACGCGCTTTGCAGCCGAGATTATCGACGTCAGCCGCGGTGGTATGCGCGTACGTCTGGTCGATAACGGCGCAGTGGCCTTTATTCCAGCCCCGTTCTTGCACGCCGTGCGCGACGAGCTAATCTGCAGCCAGGAAAATGGCACTGTCCAGATTAAAGGGGAACAGGTCTATAAAGTCACCGAGGTCATCGACGTGACGATTGCGGAAGTTCGCATGGAAACCCGTAGCGTCATTGCTCGCCCTGCCGTCTAATCGTTAGCCCGTAAAATGTCGGTGTCTTCCCTTGAGGAAGCGCCGACATTTTTTATTCCGCTTCAAACCTCGCATTCATCACTTATCCTTAATCTTTTCCTCCCGAAATTGTGAAAAGCGCTCACAATTATTAAAGACTGTCGGGGGAGAGTCATAATCCGTTACCGGAATATTCATTCGTCTGTATCCTTTTTTGTCATTCTCGTTCTAATATAAGATTACTGGAAAAAACAATAACTTTACGTCGGTACTCGCATGATCTCGTTGCGGATCATCCGACTGGAAATGCACACATTGCGTGCAATTAAGCGTGCCCGGGAGAAAGCATGATTGACGATCTGGAGCAAAATTTGCTGTTTCGTTACATGGGCACGCATAGCCCCTGGTGGCGATTGACAGTGGACAGCAATGCGCTCCATCTGGCAGCCAGCGAAAACGCCGATACCACTCAGGTCATTGCCCTCAATGATGACCAGGCCGATAACATTCGTCATATGACGGTGATCACCTCCAGCATTACCATGACCCTTTCCCTGTACGGTGCCGATGTACCAGTGCATCTTATTGGCCGTAAAATCAACAAGAAAGAGTGGGCGGGCACCGCCTCTGCCTGGAATGATACTCCGTCCGTGGCGCGGGATCTGGCCCAGGGGCTCTCCTTTGCCGAGCAGGTGGTTTCCGAGGCCAACTCGGTGATTGTGATCCTCGACCGCCATGGCAACATTCAGCGCTTTAATCGCCTCAGCGAAGAATATACCGGCATGAAGGAGCAGGAGGTCATTGGCCAGAATGTGTTCCGCCTGTTTATGAGCCGCGGTGAAGCAGCCGCCTCCCGCCGCAATATCAGCAGTTTTTTTCGCGACGGCAGCTCTTATGAAGTGGAGCGCTGGGTTAAAACCCGAAAAGGCCAGCGACTGTTTCTCTTTCGTAACAAATTCGTACACAGCGGCAGCGGAAAAAATGAAATTTTTCTTATCTGTTCCGGAACGGATATTACTGAAGAACGCCGCGCGCAGGAGCGTCTGCGCGTGCTCGCCAATACCGATACCATTACCGGCCTGCCTAACCGAAATGCGATCCACGATCTGATCAGCGACGCCATCGACAAGCGCGGCGATACCCAGGTTGGGGTGGTCTATCTCGACCTCGATAACTTCAAAAAGGTCAATGATGCCTACGGGCATATGTTTGGTGATCAGCTGTTGCAGGCCGTGGCGCTGGCGATCCTGAGCTGCCTCGAGGAGGGCCAGATCCTCGCCCGTCTGGGCGGAGATGAATTTATCGTGCTGGCAACCGACACCGCGCAGGGCACGCTTGAAGCGATGGCTTCGCGGATCCTGACCCGGCTGCGTCAACCGTTTCGTATTGGTTTAATTGAGATCTATACCGGTTGCTCACTGGGTATCTCGCTGGCCCCGCAGCACGGCGTTGATCGGGAAAGTGTGATTCGCAACGCCGATACCGCTATGTACACCGCCAAAGAGAACGGGCGCGGCAAGTTCTGCGTCTTCTCCCCGGAAATGAATCAGCGCGTATTTGAATACCTGTGGCTGGACACTAACCTGCGTAAGGCGTTGGATAACGATCAGCTGGTGCTCCACTACCAGCCGAAGGTGACCTGGCGAGGCGAGATTCGCAGCCTGGAGGCGCTGGTGCGCTGGCAGTCGCCAGAGCGTGGGCTGATCCCACCGCTGGAGTTTATCTCCTACGCCGAAGAGTCGGGGCTGATTGTACCGCTGGGGCGCTGGGTGATGCTGGATGTAGTGCGTCAGGTAGCGAAATGGCGCGATAAAGGCATCAATTTACGCGTGGCGGTTAACGTTTCCGCTCGCCAGCTGGCGGATCAGACGATCTTTAGCGATCTGAAGCAGGCGCTGAAAGATCTCAATTTTGAGTATTGCCCGATCGACGTCGAGCTGACCGAAAGCTGCTTAATTGAAAACGAAGAGCAGGCGCTGTCGGTTATTCAGCAGTTCAGCAAGCTGGGGGCGCAGATCCACCTTGACGACTTTGGTACTGGCTACTCCTCGCTCTCACAGCTGGCCCGCTTTCCTATCGACGCCATTAAACTTGATCAGGCATTTGTGCGCGATATTCATAAGCAGTCCGTGTCGCAGTCGCTGGTGCGCGCCATTGTTGCGGTTGCGCAGGCGCTAAATCTACAGGTCATTGCCGAAGGGGTGGAGAGTGCGAAAGAAGACGCCTTTCTGACGAAGAACGGCGTCAATGAACGACAGGGTTTTCTGTTTGCTAAACCGATGCCCGTTGTGGCGTTCGAGCGCTGGTTAAAACGTTACCAGGCACGCAATACGCGTTAACTGGCTTTCCGCAGGCCGGATGCGGTGTGGCGATCCTGCAGCATCACCAGGCGCTGCATGTAGGCGACATCCTTCGGCTGCAGGCAGAATGCGGCATCTACCCAATCTTCCGTGATGTCCATCAGCTCGCTGCGTGGCAGCTGCAAAACCCGCTGACGGGCGCGCAGCATAGCTCTGACGCCGTTCATTTTAGGTTGTAAGGTGTCGATGAAGGTTCGGGTTGCCACAAAGCCTTGTCCCGGTTCGAACAGCACGTCCACCAGACCATGTTGCTCATGCCATTCCGCGGTATGGGACTCCCCTTTATAGATCAGCTCCTCCGCCAGCTTCATGCCTGAACGGCGAGCCACCAGCGAGTAGCCCCCCATTCCCGGAAACAGATTGAAGGCAATTTCCGGGAAGCCTAAACGCGCGTCGCGCTGTGCGAGGATAAAATGGTGCGCCAGCGCGGCTTCGAATCCGCCCCCGAGCGCACTGCCCTCCACCATCGACAGCGAAATCGCCCCGGTATCAAAGCCGCGTGAGGCCGCGTGCACACAGTCCACGCAAGCGCGGGCATAGGCACGCAGTGCTTCGCGGCGACCATTCAGGATACATTCAACGAAAAAGCGCAAATCGCCACCGGCATTGTACATCTCCGGTACCAGCGAGCCGGTAACCCAAAAATCGACCGCAAACCCGGACTGACGCACCAGCCACGACATATTCATGATCTCCTCGATCAACGCATGGTTGAAACAAGGACGTGGCTGGGAACGCAGCATCATCCACAGGGTACGTCTTTCCTCTTCGTAATAGCCCGCGAGCTGAGTGAATCGTGCAGAATCGGTAAAGAGTTTACAGGTAGCCAGATTGCTAATTGACATAGTCTATTTCCTCATAGAAAAAAGCGCCTTGCGCGCAGAATTAGACTAATCCACTACTAAAGCATGCTGTATAAATATGCATGAAAATATCACTTTCGTTAATGTACTTTGCTTAGCACACTTTTTCCCTTCTCTTTTGCCCGCATTTTCTGCATCATTGAAATTATTACCTTTTCGTTTTAGGGACGCGATTATGTCTGATATCGATGCACTGAAAGTGGCACAACGTATTGATACCGTGCTGGATATTCTGGTGGCAGGTGATGTGAATTCGGCGGTGCGTAATCTTGAGATATTAAAATCAGAATTACTGTCGCACGCGGGTGGAGAGAAATTACCTGATACGGTACAACCTAAGGCGCCGTGGGAAGTATAAACGTCTGCCCTGCTCTTTTTTATCTCTGTCTTCAACTAACGGTACTGCCGTTTTAATATGGATGCTATGAATTCCCGACAACAAAATATTCTCCAGATGGTGATCGACACAGGACGTGTGAGCGTCGTTGAGTTGGCAAAAGCGACCGGCGTGTCGGAAGTCACCATCCGCCAGGATCTCAATCTTCTGGAAAAAATGAGTTTCCTTCGCCGCGCGCACGGCTACGCTGTGCCGCTGGACAGTGAAGACGTTGAAACCCGGATGATGAACAACTACGCCCTGAAGCGCGAGCTGGCGGAGTTTGCCGCATCGCTGGTTAACAATGGCGAAACGGTGTTTATCGAGAATGGCAGCAGTAATGCCCTCCTCGCACGCACGCTGGCCGAGCAGAAAGACGTCACCATCGTGACGGTGAGTAGCTATATTGCCCATCTGCTGAAAGAGACCCGCAGCGAAGTCATTTTGCTGGGCGGTATCTATCAAAAGAAAAGTGAAAGCATGGTTGGCCCACTTACGCGTCAGTACGTGCAGCAGGTGCATTTCAGCAAGGCCTTTATCGGCATTGACGGCTGGCAGCCGGAGACCGGCTTTACCGGTCGGGATATGATGCGTTCTGACGTGGTCAATGCGGTGCTGGAGAAAGGCTGTGAAGCCATCATACTGACCGACAGCTCTAAGTTTGGCGCGGTTCATCCTTACACGCTGGGCCCTGTCGACCGCTTTAGCCGGGTGATCACCGATGAGGGGCTGAAAGAGGCCCACAGCGAGAGATTACAACGTGACGGCCTGATCGTCGATATCGTCAAAAAACCTGCCTGAATCCGCTTCTACGCCCGCGCTGTCGGGCGAAATCCCCTCATTGTGTCTGAGACTTTTCTGAACAATCCTTTAAGACTATTTACCTGTTGGATCAGTAATAAAGACGTAAAATTAATGTTAGCGATATAACAGGAAGTGACTATCACCTGCGTGATCTTGTTAACACCTGCGCGAACAGGTTTCATGGGAAACCGCACTTAAGTATTTCTCTAAATTATACTTAAAGTGAAATTTTCCCGTGATTCAAAATTTCAGGAGAATGAATTATGTCTTTTACTTTAAATAGCAAAAAAATTGCCGCTGCGTTGCTGGCAACCACGTTAGTAATGTCTCTGAGCGCATGTTCTAGCTGGGATAAACGTAGCCGCAACACCGCGATTGGCGCCGGTGCGGGTGCGATTGGTGGCGCAGTGTTAACTGACGGTAGTGCGCTGGGTACCTTGGGTGGTGCCGCAGTGGGTGGGATTATCGGTCATCAGGTGGGCAAATAAAGACTATACCGGTAGCCACTGCAGTATTTTTAAGGCCCCTTTTTTTCAGGCCTTAACGACGCACCAGACATTAAGCCACGGTCCAGACCGTGGCTTATTTATTTCAACCGCCAGCTAACTTCACTTTCATCCCTTTCGCTTCAAGCAGGGATTTGATGAGCTCACGTTTGTCGCCCTGGATCTCAATCACGCCGTCTTTAACCGCCCCGCCGCAGCCGCATTTCTTTTTTAATTCCGCAGCAATCTGTACCAGCGTGGCATCATCGGCATCAATGCCCGTCACCAGACAGACGCCCTTACCTTTACGCCCACTGGTCTGGCGCTGAATGCGCACTATACCGTCGCCCTTTGGGCGCTCTGCGGTCTGTTTTGGTTCATCGATGCGCCCGGTATCGGTCGAATAGACCAGCCGGCTATTGGTGTCGCCCATTATGCCCCCTTGAGTGATGCGTTGATGGCTTTCAGCGTTTGCGCCGGATCGGCGGACTGGGTCACTGGACGTCCGATAACCATATAGTCTACACCGGCTGCCAGCGCCTGCTCAGGCGTCATAATTCGGCGTTGATCGCCTGCATCGCTACCCTGCGGACGGATACCCGGGGTCACCAGCTTGAAGTCCTGACCAATTGCGCTTTTGAAACGAACCGCTTCCTGCGCAGAACACACCACCCCGTCGAGGCCGCAGGCATGTGTTAAGCGCGCAAGGCGCTCAGCATGCTCGGCAGGTGACAGTGTCACACCAAGATCGCGTAAATCACTGGCTTCCATGCTGGTGAGAACAGTGACGGCAATCAGCAGGGGTGCATCCTTCCCGAACGGCAATAAGGCTTCACGCGCGGCAGTCATCATTCGCGCCCCACCCGACGCATGGACGTTAACCATCCATACTCCCAGCTCGGCGGCTGCGGCTACTGCATGGGCGGTGGTGTTAGGAATATCGTGGAATTTCAGGTCGAGAAACACGTCAAAACCGCGCTGCTGCATATCGCGAACGATTTGCGGCCCAAACAGGGTGAACATCTCTTTACCGATTTTCAGACGGCAGTCGCGCGGGTCGATACGATCGACGAACGCGAGGGCGTTATCGCGATTGTTGTAATCCAGTGCGACTACAACAGGAGATTCAGTAACTACGCGGGAAGATGATGTTGCTACAGACGTCATGACCGGACCTTCTCGTCGATGGGCGCCGCATCGGCGCGGGAGTGATAAACGGCGTGCATTCTACCTGCGGATCAACAAAATTAACAGGTTCGATTTCCGTTCCTGCCAGGCGAGAGGCCGCACGGACAAACGTGGCCAGAACTCATTAGTATGTTGTAACTAAAAAGGACGTTTTTTTAAAACTACTGCCCATCAAGGCCGCGAATCGGCTTAATGGTGGACCATGCCCGGCAGGATGGGCAGTGCCAGTACAACGTGTAGGCGGTGAAGCCGCACTTCTGGCAGCGATAGCGCGGCTTGCTGCGCACCTGCTCGCCAACCATGTCGCGTAGCACCATCAGGCTCTCTTTGGCACGCCCTTCTTCGGCATCGTGCAGGTGATAATCCATCAGCTTATGGAACACACGCATGGTCGGATGACGCTGCAGCTGGCGGGTGATATACACCTGCGCAGTGTCGCTGCCTTCGTGCTCCTGGACGACGTCGGCCAGCATCAGCTCCGCCATGGCCCCGGTGTTCTCTTCCACGCAGCGGCGCAGGAAGGCAACCCACTCCTCCGGTTTGCCTAACTGTTGATAGCAGGTTTGCAGCATCTCCAGCGTTTCACTGACCAGCTCTTTGTCCTGGTCAATGACCCGCAGCAGGCTTTCCACTGCTTTCTGATACTCGCCATTGGCCATAAAAACGCGCCCCATCATGATGGAGATGCGCGCGCTACTGCGATCGGCGGCGGCGCCCTTCTTCAACAGCGCCATGGCTTTATCCATGTCATCGTTGCCCATCTGCTGGAGCGCCAGCTCGCAGTAAAAATGGGCGATTTCGCCACGCTGCTTGTCTTTACCCAGCTTCACCAGCCGTTCGGCCACGTCGATGGCTTTCTGCCAGTCGCTGGTTGCCTGATAAATTTGCAGGAGCTGCTGCAGGGCGCTGATGCGAAAATCGGTCTCGTCCACCAGCTGGTTAAACATGTCTTCGGCACGATCGTACATCCCCGCCGCCATGTAGTCGCGGCCGAGCTGCTGCACGGCTAGCAGGCGCTGTTCATAGGTTAATGACGCGCTTTCCATTAAGGTCTGGTGGATGCGGATAGCGCGATCAACTTCACCACGCGAACGGAACAGGTTACCGAGGGTAAGATGGGCCTCAACGGTTCCGGTATCCTCTTTCAACATCTCAAGGAACAGGTCTACCGCTTTATCTTGTTGGTTGCTCAAGAGGAAGTTGACCCCGGCGACATAGTCGCGCGAGAGACGGTTCGCTTCATCCTGTTTTGTTTGTTGCGCACTTCTGCGGCCCATATACCAGCCATAGGCTGCAGCAACAGGCAAAAGCAGAAACAACAACTCCAGCATCTTCGATTATTCCTTCGCTACCGGCACACCTGAACTTACCGGAACGTCGGTCGGGGGCGCAATTTGGTATTCAAGACGTTTGATTTTACGTTCAGCACGGGCAAGGGTTACCCGAACTTTAAGCCAGAACAGGCCACAAATAAGCCAGCCGATAACAAACCCTGCGGCAAATAATACCGCCAGCAGGCTGGAAATGCGGTACTCGCCCTGTGCCAGCAGGTAATTAAACGTTACCTGTTGATCGTTTTGCGCACCTAATGTGACTGAAATGACAAAAATCGCCAACACCAGTAAGAAAATGAGTAGATATTTCACATTACTTCCCGTTATGTGGTTTAAGCGAATAAAGAGTGTTCAACATAGCGTATGCCAGCCCTATAAATTACCATTTTCACGGCGGGCGCGATACGGAAAAAGCGTCGCGCTCGCCTTAGATCTGCGGCTAAATATGATTATTTCAACCCGGGTCAGCTTTCTTGCTCACGGCTGGCGATTTCGCGGTTCTCTTCCGCTGGCGGCATTAGCGGCCCACAGACGCGCTGGGCAAGCCAGGTCGCCAGCGTCACCAGCAGCCATGCGATCAGTGTGGCAACAATCAAATCCCGCGGCCAGTGCATCCCCAGCAGTAAGCGGCTTCCCATCACGCCTGTAGCCCACACCAGCAGCACCGCGATAGTCAGGGTGCGTCGGCGCGGCCATAATAGCCCTACACCCAGCAGCGCCCAGCTTGCGGCGAACATCGTGTGCCCGGACGGGAAGGCAAATCCAGTCTCTTTTTGCCAGTGCTTGCGCAGAAACGGCGGAATAGTCTGTTGTTCACTAAGCTGTTCTTTTACCAGCTCACCGCGCGCCTTACGCTTTAAATTGTAGAAGTCAGTGACCGGGACATGGTGCGTTTTTTCCAGCCACACGACAAAGGGCCGCGGCTCCTGAACCCGATCCTTGACCCAGGATTTTACACCCTGACCGATAAGGATCGCCGCGCCAAGAATGGCGAACAGCATGATGGCGGCGCGCAGGCGAAAGCGCAGGCACCACAAAAACCAGCCGCACAGCACCGTGTGGGTAATTATCCCCCAGGGCTGGGTGACCGTTTCTGTTACCCAGAACAGCGCTTTGAGCCATCCACTGTCAGGCCCCGGCTGCCATTGCCAGCCCGAGATCCAGACGGCTGCAGGCATGATGAGCAGGATACCTGCACCAACCGCCGTGCGACGGGCAATAGTAAGCATGTCGTCTCCTTTTTCGATAAGCCTCACAATCATAACCGAAAATTAACATCAGGGTAAAAATGTCGGATTGTGCGTTTAACGTTCGTATAGGTGGCCGTAACTAGGTGAACCCGCGCGGCTTGTGGCAAAATAAGAGAATACCGACAGCCAAACAGGCGAAAGACACTCCGCGTGTCAGTATTTTCTGGAGAATCACATGCAGCTTAAACGTGTGGCAGAAGCCAATCTGCCAACCCCATGGGGCGATTTCCTGATGGTGGGTTTTGAAGAACTGGCAACCGGGCAGGATCATGTAGCGTTGGTGTTCGGCGATACCTCGGGGCAGACGCCGGTTCTGGCTCGCGTTCACTCTGAATGTCTGACGGGTGATGCGCTGTTTAGCCTGCGCTGTGATTGCGGTTTTCAACTGGAAGCAGCGCTGTCGCACATCGCTGAAGAGGGTCGCGGGATTCTGCTTTATCACCGCCAGGAGGGTCGTAATATCGGCCTGCTGAATAAAATCCGCGCCTATGCCCTGCAGGATCAGGGGTATGACACCGTCGAAGCTAACCACCAGTTAGGCTTTGCCGCCGACGAGCGTGATTTCACCCTGTGTGCGGATATGTTCAAGCTGCTGGGCGTGGATGAAGTGCGTCTGCTGACCAATAACCCGCGCAAGGTCGAGATCCTGAGCGAGGCGGGCATTAACATCGTTGAGCGCGTGCCGCTGATCGTTGGCCGTAATCCCAAAAACGCGCACTACCTGGATACCAAAGCGGCGAAGCTTGGGCATCTGCTGAGCGAATAAGCGTATTGCGCCCGGCGGCGACAGGCTCGCCGGGCAGTGTGAACAGCCTTAATTCAGCATATTCCGAATCACGTAGTGCAGAATGCCGTCGTTCTGGTAGTACGTAAGCTCCGTTGCCGTGTCGATACGACAGCGACAGTCCAGCATCTCAGTTTGCCCATCCGCTCGCGTCAGCTTGACCGGCACCGTGGCCCCCGGCGTCAGGTTTTGCAGATTCGCCACATCAATGCGCTCCTCCCCCGTCAGCCCCAGCGTTTTACGCGATGCCCCTTGCGGGAACTCCAGCGGCAGTATCCCCATCCCGATCAGGTTTGACCGGTGGATACGCTCGAAGGATTCAGCGATCACTACCCGCACTCCCAGCAGCCTTGGCCCTTTGGCCGCCCAGTCGCGACTGGAGCCTGAGCCGTATTCTTTCCCGGCAATGACCGCCAGCGGCACGCCGGCCTGTTGGTATTTCATCGCGGCGTCATAGATCGAGACCACCTCCGTGCCCGGCAGATAGCGGGTCATCCCACCCTCCACGCCCGGGACCATCTCATTGCGAATACGGATGTTGGCGAAGGTGCCGCGCATCATCACCTCATGGTTACCGCGCCGCGAACCGTAAGAGTTAAAGTCGCGTCGCTCTACGCCACGCCCCTGCAGATAGCGCCCTGCCGGACTGTCCGCTTTGATGCTCCCCGCCGGGGAGATATGGTCGGTGGTCACCGAGTCGCCGAGAATAGCCAGCACCCGCGCGCCGTGAATGTCTTCCAACGGTTTGGGCTGGGCCTGCATCTCGTCGAAGAACGGCGACAGACGAATGTAGGTGGAATCATCCTGCCAGCTATAGGTGTCTGAGCGCGCCACCTCGATGGCCTTCCACTCAGGCGTCCCTTCGAACACTTCGGCATACTCTTTGCGGAACATCTCGGTGGAGACCTTCTCAACCGCACGGGCGATCTCCTGCGACGAGGGCCAGATATCTTTCAGATACACGGGATCGCCTTTGCGATCCTGTCCCAGCGGATCGGTCGCCAGATTGATGTTCATATTACCCGCCAGCGCATAGGCCACCACCAGCGGCGGCGAGGCCAGCCAGTTGGTTTTGACCAGCGGATGAATACGCCCTTCAAAGTTGCGGTTGCCTGATAGCACCGCCCCGACGGTCAAATCGCCCTGCTTGATTGCCGTTTCAATCGGGTCGGGCAGCGGCCCGGAGTTACCGATACAGGTGGTACAGCCGTAGCCGACGAGGTTAAAGCCCAGTTCATCCAGATACGGTGTGAGTCTGGCCTGCGCCAGATAGTCCGATACCACTTTGGATCCCGGTGCCAGCGAGGCTTTTACCCACGGCTGGCGTTTCAGCCCAAGGGTGACGGCTTTTTTCGCCAGCAGCCCCGCCGCCATCAGCACGCTCGGGTTGGAGGTATTGGTGCAGGAGGTAATCGCCGCGATAACAACAGCACCGTCTGGCAGCTGATACTGATGCCCGTTCATAACGTAATCAATTGGCCGACGATCTTTCTGCGCGCTGTTGACCTCCAGCTCATTGCTGGCAGCAAACGCCTTCGGCACATCGCCCAATGCTACGCGATCCTGCGGACGTTTTGGCCCGGCCAGACTCGCTTCAACAATCCCCATATCCAGCGCCAGCGTGCTGGTAAAGACCGGTTCATCCCCCGTGTTGCGCCACATCCCCTGCGCTTTGGCATAGGCTTCAACCAACGCAACCTGCTCGCTGCTGCGCCCGCTGAGGCGCATATAATCCAGCGTCACGCCGTCAATCGGGAAAAAGCCGCAGGTCGCGCCATACTCGGGCGCCATGTTGGCGATAGTGGCCCGGTCAGCCAGCGGCAGAGAGTCGAGCCCGTCGCCGTAGAATTCAACAAATTTCCCCACCACGCCGTGCTTACGCAGCATCTGGGTGACGGTTAACACCAGATCCGTGGCGGTAATACCTTCGCTCAGCTTGCCGGTCAGTTTAAAACCGACCACGTCGGGGATTAGCATCGACACCGGCTGTCCCAGCATCGCCGCTTCCGCTTCGATCCCGCCGACGCCCCAGCCCAACACACCGAGGCCGTTAATCATGGTGGTATGCGAGTCAGTCCCGACCAGCGTATCCGGGTAGGCGATCCACTCTTTATCCTGCAGTTCGCTCCACACCGCTTTGCCCAGATACTCCAGGTTAACCTGGTGGCAGATTCCGGTGCCCGGTGGCACCACGCTGAAGCGGCTGAACGCCTGCTGGCCCCATTTCAGGAACACATAGCGCTCATGGTTACGCTCCATTTCCAGGCGCACGTTCTCTTCGAACGCATCCTCATCGCCAAAGTGATCCACGGTTACTGAGTGGTCAATCACGAGGTCAACGGGGGAAAGCGGATTCACTTTATCAGTATCGCCGCCGAGACGTTTGACGGCTTCACGCATGGCGGCCAGATCGACGACCGCCGGGACACCGGTGAAATCCTGCATCAGCACCCTGGCAGGACGATAGGCGATTTCGCGGTCGGCATGGGCATTCTGCTGCCACCCGGCCAGCGCGTGGATATCCTCAGCGGTTACCGAATCGCCATCCTGCCAGCGCAGGAGATTTTCAAGTAGCACTTTAAGCGACTTGGGCAAGCGCGCGATGTCCCCAAGCTCCCTGGCGGCCAGCGACAGGCTGTAGTAGTGATAGGTTTTGTTCTCAGCCTGCAATGTGTCCTTACTGGCTTCGCGTAAGGTTAACGACATAAGCTCCTCCTTAATTACCGGGATTGCGATACCCCGACGTTTATCGGGGTCGTAATTAAAGATAACACATCATGGCCGTAACGATTTGATAACAACCCAAATAGCTAAATGCGGAGAAGAAAAACGGGACGGGAAAAACAAAAAACCTCGCGGTTGCGAGGTTTTATCATTCAGTGGAGTGCGAGCCAGATGAGCTGACACCAGATGAGGAGCGACAGCGAAAACGCGCCCATCCACGACCAGTATTTGATACCACGGATATTATTCAGCATTACACTACCCATCATCTGTTTATTCGTTGCGGCTGAGTGAGACTCAGGTCGGTACTGCTGATGTGTATTTATTAAAGAGTACAAAAGCGCAGTGCATTATTATCGCTACAGTGCAGCGTAATAGTAATTATTGTTTTTTAGGTTCGTCTTCTGCGAACGCATCAATAAAAGCTTGCTGCTGGGGTGTCAGCTTCCAGGAGGCCGGGACTTTGTCCGCAGCGTCTTTCCGGTCTTTACGGGGCGTGTCAGTTTTCTGACCCTTCGTTTTTACTGCTTCAGTACGCCCCTGAACCGCCATACTTAACCCCAATATTTCCAGACCAGCAGTGCCACCACCACCCAAAACAGGGTGGAACCGAGAAATACCGCCAGCCAGGCTTTACGCTTCAGCCCTGGATCCCTTTGCGGTTCTTGACTTCCTGACGGCATTGCAAACCTCATACAATCGACATCGCTTATCATTTTGATACCAAACAATTGGTATAAGTAATCATGGTTGAGATAAATCCTAAAGAAACTTTAGTCGAAAATCCAGCGAATTTTCGAATCGTCTGGGGCGAAATAGTTAATCTTTTGAGCGGAAATAAATAATTGAAGCGAGGAATTTGCGTTGCGGGAAATTGTTTTCTATTTTTGTCGCCTGTTCACGACAGTTTTAACGAACGTAGCCGTAACACTTAATATATTCTTATTTAACAATACAAATGAAAGGGTTTGATTTAGGGCGGGTGGGAAATAACGGTATCTTTTCTTCGAAAAGATACCGGGTGTGATTATTTTTCCGGAAGCTTAATGTCTTTAAACATCGCTTCGATATCTTCGTTTGAACGCAGCGCCACGGCCGTATCCACTACATCGCGGGTGAGATGCGGTGCGAATCGCTGAATAAAATCATACATATAACTGCGCAGGAAGGTACTGCGGCGAAAGCCAATCTTGGTTGTGCTATGGCTGAATACGCCCTGCGTATCCAGACGCACGAGATCCGGGTCGGCAATCGGGTCTACCGCCATGCTGGCAATTACCCCGACGCCCAGACCAAGGCGCACGTAGGTTTTGATGACATCCGCGTCGGTGGCGGTAAAGACAATGCGCGGCGTTAGACCCGCGCGATTAAAGGCTGTATCCAGCTCTGAGCGCCCGGTAAAGCCAAAGGTATATGTCACCAGCGGATACTGCGCCAGCTCTTCAATCGAGACCGACGTTTTGGCCGCCAGCGGGTGTTCAGGGGTGACGACAATCGAACGGTTCCAGTGGTAGCACGGTAGCATCACCAGGTCATCGTAAAGATGCAGCGCTTCGGTGGCGATGGCAAAATCGGCATTCCCTTTGGACACCGCTTCGGCGATTTGAGTCGGCGACCCCTGATGCATATGCAAGGACACACGAGGATAGCGCTCAATAAACCCTTTGATCACACCTGGCAAGGCATAGCGCGCCTGTGTGTGGGTGGTCGCGATATACAACGAGCCTTTGTCGGGCCAGGTGTGCTCCCCTGCCACAGATTTAATGGCGTCGACTTTCGACAGCACTTCGCGAGCGATGCGAATGATCTCCTGCCCCGCCGGTGTTACCTGGGTGAGATGTTTGCCGCTGCGGGCGAAAATCTGGATCCCCAGTTCATCCTCAAGCATGCGAACCTGCTTACTGATACCGGGCTGTGACGTATAGAGACCTTCTGCGGTCGAGGAGACATTGAGGTTGTGGTTGACCACCTCAACGATGTAGCGAAGCTGCTGTAGTTTCATGCCAGACCATCCGATTTAGCGCACACGGGCAATCGCTTAAGACGATTTAATAATAAGAAGAGGGTTAACTATAACCACTATATCAGTTATATCTTTGCTGTATAGCCCGTAACAAAAAATAATAACGGGCAATAAAAAAGGGCCGGAATCCGGCCCTTTTACAGGTAAGTTACGCTAAAGCAGGCTTATTTTTTGCCTTCAACCCATTTACCGTCAATGTAGAATGCCGACCATCCGGTCGCTTTACCGTCTTTTTCCGCTGCAACGTACTGCTGCTTGGTTTTACGGCTAAAGCGCACGACGGTCTTGTTGCCCTCTGGATCCTGCTGAGGGGCATCGGCCAGGTAACGCAGTTTTTCTGCCAGACGATCGCGGAAACGGTATAACTCTTCCACCAGCGGCGCACGGGTTTCGCGCGATTTCGGGAACGTGTTCGCGGCCAGGAAGACGCCCGCCGCACCGTCACGCAGGACGAAGTAAGCATCGGACTTCTCGCACGGCAGCTCCGGCAATGGCACCGGATCTTCCTTCGGTGGCGCGACTTCGCCATTACGCAGGATCTTACGCGTGTTCTTACACTCTTCGTTGGTGCAGGCCATGTACTTACCAAAACGCCCCATTTTCAGGTGCATTTCAGAACCACATTTTTCACACTCAACAATTGGGCCGTCATAGCCCTTGATGCGGAACTCGCCTTCTTCAATCTCGTAGCCGTCGCAGGTCGGGTTATTACCACAGACATGCAGCTTGCGTTTCGGATCGATCAGGTAGCTGTCCATGGCGGTACCGCACTTGTTACAGCGGCGCCTGGCGCGCAGTGCGTTGGTTTCCGCATCGTCACCTTCCAGCACGTTCAGGACTTCGTTTTCCGGCACCAGGTTAATGGTGGTCTTGCAGCGCTCTTTCGGCGACAGCGCATAGCCCGAGCAACCGAGGAAGACGCCGGTGGTCGCGGTACGGATCCCCATCTGACGGCTACAGGTCGGACAGTCGATGCTGGTCAGCACCATCTGATTCGGCAGCATGCCGCCCTCTTCAGGGTCTTTTTCTGCTTTTTCCAGTTGGTTGGTGAAGTCGCCGAAGAAGCTGTCGAGCACCTTCTTCCACTCGGCTTCGTGGTTGGCCACCTGGTCAAGGCTGTTTTCCATCTGCGCGGTAAAGTCGTAATTCATCAGCTCGCGGAAGTTGGCTTCCAGGCGATCGGTAACGATTTCACCCATTTTTTCCGCGTAGAAACGGCGGTTTTCCGTACGCACATAGCCGCGATCCTGAATGGTCGAAATGATCGACGCATAGGTAGACGGACGGCCAATACCGCGTTTTTCTAACTCTTTAACCAGTGATGCTTCGCTGAAGCGCGCCGGTGGTTTGGTGAAGTGCTGCGCAGGCAGCAATTCAACCAGCGTCAGTTCATCGCCGGTGTTCACCGCTGGCAGGGTTTTGTCTTCATCACCCTTACGCAGCGCAGGCATCACCTTCGTCCAGCCATCAAAGCGCAGGATACGTCCGCGCGCTTTCAGGCGGAACTCGCCCGCCCCCACGGTCAGCGTGGTGGAGTCGTACTTCGCAGGCGTCATCTGACAGGCCACGAACTGGCGCCAGATCAGCTGGTACAGCTTCTGCGCGTCCGCTTCCATATCCTTCAGCGATTCCGCCAGCACCGAGACGTCAGAAGGACGAATGGCTTCGTGCGCTTCCTGCGAGTTCTCTTTACTGTTGTACTGATTAGCGCTCTCTGGCAGGTATTTTTTGCCAAAGTTGTCGCCAATGTAGTCACGCACCATGCTTACCGCGTCCTGGCTCAGGTTGGTAGAGTCAGTACGCATGTAAGTAATGTGGCCGGCTTCATATAGACGCTGCGCCATCATCATGGTTTTCTTCACGCCATAGCCCAGACGGGTACTTGCCGCCTGCTGCAGGGTGGAGGTGATAAACGGTGCGCCCGGTTTGCTGCTGGTCGGTTTGTCTTCACGATCCAGCACCTGATAGCGGGCTTTTTCCAGGATTGCCACCGCAGCCATCGTCTGTTCGCGTTTTTCAGGACGGAACGGCTTATCGTTGTGGTGAGAAACTTCCAGCGGCAGCATGTCGCCACCTGGCGTCGTCACGTTGGCGTCAATTTCCCAGAACTCTTCCGGCACGAACGCTTTGATTTCGCGTTCACGTTCAACCACCAGACGCACGGCAACCGACTGGACGCGGCCAGCAGACAGACCGCGGGCGATCTTTTTCCACAGCAGCGGAGAGACCATATAGCCCACAACGCGGTCCATAAAGCGACGCGCCTGCTGGGCGTTAACGCGATCGATGTTCAGCTCACCCGGCTTTTCGAACGCCTGGCGGATCGCGTTTTTGGTAATTTCGTTAAACACCACGCGGCTATAGCGTGAGTCATCACCCCCGATCACTTCCCGCAGGTGCCATGCAATGGCCTCCCCTTCGCGGTCAAGGTCAGTTGCGAGATAGATGTGGTCGGCTTTTTCTGCCAGCTGTTTCAGCTCGTTGACGACTTTCTCTTTGCCCGGCAGCACTTCGTACTGTGCCTGCCAGTTATCCCACGGGTTAACCCCCATGCGATTCACAAGCGCGCTACGTTCATCCTTTTTAGGCTTTTTAGCCCCTTTGGTGGAGGTAGAGTCGGCGCTCTTCTTGCTGGCTGAGCCACTGGTCGGCAGATCGCGGATATGACCGACGCTGGATTTAACCACGTAGTCATTACCCAGATATTTATTGATCGTTTTGGCTTTTGCCGGGGACTCAACGATAACGAGAGCTTTACCCATATTCACCTTTACCTAATTTGTTTCTTCCAGGAATACGTCGCGTGAGTTCACCTTCCACTGGCGACGAGACATTTATATAGCGGCGTCATCAGTGGATATCAACCCCCTTTTCGGATCAGGTATAAAAACAGCTTCACCCAGGTGGTTGAGATAACAGGATTTTTCTCGCATCACTGTGACTTCACGACGAGACTTAGGTCGAATGTCAAGCAAATCTATTGCCAGATTGACGAAAGCGCACACTCTACCTGATAAAATCTGTTACGCAACTTTATTAGCATGCAAAAGCAAATCGCGCCAGCGTCGCCCCCGTTGCCCTGAGTACGCTAAATCGGGGAAAATTTGCTCCCGCCACCGCTGCGGCGTAGACTAATGTCACTGTTTAAGGAGTGGATAATGCAGCAAACTACCCAACCTATCGACCGAGCAACATTGCTTGTTGAAGCAAATAAACTCATTCGTGAGCATGAGGACACGATGGCAGGGATCGATGCCACCGGTGTTGAACAGCGCAACGGCGTGCTGGTGTTCAGCGGCGAATATTATCTGGATGAGCAAGGTCTGCCGACCCCAAAAAGCACGGCGGTATTTAACATGTTTAAATACCTGGCGCACGCGCTCTCAGAGAAGTATCACCTGGTCGATTAATGAAAAACGCGAGGCATAAGCCTCGCGTTTTGTTCAGAGCAGCGGTTTTTGCCCACGCTGCCACCAACGCAGCAGTAGACGATCCGCGCTTTCAGCGGCACTGTTGGTAAACCGATCCATCAGTTTTTTCCGCCGCGTGTAGCGAACCCCTACCAGCTCGCGACCGTCCATCAGTTCCAGCAGCAAATCATCACTGGTGCCGACCTGGTCCACCAGCCCTTTTTCCAGCGCCTGCGTGCCGTACCAGTGCTCACCGGTTGCCACCTGATCGATATCCAGCGTTGGACGCATTTGCTTCACAAAACCTTTGAACAGCAGATGCGTGTCATTGAGGTCCTCGCGGAATTTCTGCCGCCCTTCTTCGGTGTTTTCACCCAGCAGGGTCAGCGTGCGTTTGTACTGGCCCGCCGTGTGCAGTTCGATATCAATCTCTTTGTTCTTCAGGAAGCGATTAAAGTTCGGGATCTGCGCAACCACGCCGATGGAGCCAATGATAGAGAACGGCGCAGCGACGATTTTGTCAGCCACGCAGGCCATCATGTAACCACCACTGGCGGCGACTTTATCTACCGCCACGGTCAGCGGGATCTTCTTATCGCGCAAGCGCTGCAGCTGGGATGATGCCAGACCGTAACCATGAACCACCCCGCCCGGGCTTTCGAGACGCAGAACGACCTGGTCCTCCACTCTTGCCACGGCAAGCACGGCGGTCACTTCTTCACGCAAGGAGGTCACTTCGTGCGCATCCATGCTGCCTTTGAAATCCAGCACATAGACGCGCGGTTTAGCCACCTCTTCACGTTGCCCTTGTTTGGCTTTCAGCTTCGCGGTTTTCGCCTCGAGTTTGTGCTTTTTCTTCTGCGCTTTGTGCCACTGCTTTTGCTGATGATGGTCGAGTAGCGCGACCGACATCTCTTCCTGCATCTCAGTGTACTGCTCGCTCAAACGGGTAATGCGCAACTCACCGCGCTGACGCTTGCGCTGCGTCAGATTCACAATGAGCAAGGCGACAATTGCGATGGCTATCACTACCGTCGCGATCTTGGCCAAAAACAAACCATATTCAGAAAGTAATTCCACACGACCACCTTGATTTAACCACTTGTTTTATCACTCAGTGTACATCAGCCTGTGCCAGGCGTCTCGCCCATGACAACAGGCTTGCGAGTCCTCTTCAGGAATGTTGACTGACGTGAAAAATGTTTTGCAAATTGTTAATTTTACAGTGAACTCTCCGATAGACTGATTGAAATCCTGCGCGCTTTCGGGCATAAAGCCGAAAAGTACCCGCACAGCATGGGTAGCGCCAACGCGCGCCAGAGGAGTCACCTTGCACTATCAACCGCAAAAAGATCTACTGCAAAATCGTATTATCCTGGTCACCGGCGCCAGCGACGGCATTGGCCGCGAAGCCGCGCTGACCTACGCCCGCCATGGGGCTCACGTCATCCTGCTGGGCCGTAACGAAGAGAAACTGCACGACGTTATTCGCACTATCAGCGATGAAGGAGGCCACACCGCGCGGGCATACATTCTCGATCTGCTGACCTGCACCCCGGAAAGTTGCCAGGCGCTAGCCCAGAGCATCGCCGCCGACTACCCGCGTCTGGACGGCGTTTTACACAATGCAGGCCTGCTCGGGGAAGTGTGCCCGATGGATCAACAGACGCCTGCCATCTGGCAGCAGGTGATGCAGGTGAACGTCAACGGTACCTTTTTCCTCACCCAGGCACTGCTTCCTTTATTACTGCAGTCCGAATCCGGTTCGCTGGTCTTTACCTCCTCCAGCGTCGGACGCCAGGGCCGCGCCAACTGGGGTGCCTATGCGGCATCCAAGTTCGCCACCGAAGGGATGATGCAGGTGCTGGCCGAAGAGTACCAAAGCCGCCATCTGCGCGTGAACTGCATCAACCCCGGCGGCACGCGCACCAAAATGCGCGCCAACGCGTTCCCGAGCGAAGATCCGCACAAACTGAAAACCCCCGCCGACATTATGCCGCTCTATCTGTGGCTGATGGGCGATGACAGTCGCCGCAAAACCGGTATGACCTTTGATGCCCAACCCGGCCGTAAACCAGGAATTTCTCAATGAGTGATGAACGTCATCAGCAGCGCCAGCAGCGCCTGAAAGATCAGGTCGATGCCCGCGTTGCCGCTGCTAAGGACGAGCGCGGCATTATTATCGTCTTCACCGGCAACGGCAAAGGCAAAACCACTGCCGCCTTCGGCACCGCGACCCGCGCCGTCGGGCATGGGCAAAAAGTGGGCGTGATCCAGTTTATTAAAGGTGAATGGCCGAACGGTGAGCGCAATCTGCTCGAACCCCATGGAGTGGAATTTCAGGTGATGGCGACCGGGTTTACCTGGGATACCCAGAACCGCGAAACGGACACGGCCGCCTGCCTGGCGGTGTGGGATCACGCGAAGCGGATGCTGGCAGATCCGGCGCTGAATATGGTCCTGCTGGACGAAATTACCTATATGGTGGCGTACGACTACTTACCGCTGCAGGATGTGGTGGATGCGCTGAACAATCGCCCCGCGCATCAGACGGTGATCGTCACCGGGCGCGGCTGTCATCGGGATATTATGGAGATGGCCGATACCGTCAGCGAACTGCGGCCAGTCAAGCATGCGTTTGATGCAGGCGTTAAAGCGCAAATCGGCATCGACTATTAACAAAAAACCCGCCGAGGCGGGTTTTGTTTTAGCCGTTATTGTTACGACTGCCAGAGCGGCGATTATTGCTGCTAACCTGGCTGTGACGTTTGACCGCACGGCGGATCTGGTTCGCTTTCATGCGACGGCGATCTTTTTCAACCGCCACTTTCGACGTGGTTTCCGGGGTCAACGACACCAGCTCACGCAGATAGTTGGTCTGGGTTAAATCCAGCTCGGTATAGCCGCCGCGAGGCAGGCCTTTCGGCAGCAGGATATCACCGTAACGCACGCGGATCAGACGGCTAACCTGCACGCCTACCGCTTCCCACAGACGACGCACCTCACGGTTACGCCCTTCGGTCAGGGTGACGTTGTACCACTGGTTAATACCTTCACCACCGGTAAATTTGATGGTTTTAAACGCGGCCGGGCCATCTTCAAGCTGAACGCCACGGGACAGGTCGCGGATTTTATTTTCGTCCACTTCGCCGAACACGCGCACGGCGTATTCACGTTCCACTTCACGGCTTGGGTGCATCAGACGGTTTGCCAGCTCACCGTCGGTGGTGAACAGCAGCAGGCCGCAGGTGTTCACGTCCAGACGGCCAACGGCGATCCAGCGCGCACCGCGCAGTTTAGGCAGACGGTCAAATACCGTCGGGCGGCCTTCCGGATCGTTACGGGTACAGAGCTCGCCTTCCGGCTTGTAGTACGCCAGCACGCGGCAAATCTGCTCAGCGGATTCTTTCACTGAGATCAGATGACCGTCGATACGGATTTTAAGACCGGCGACAATTTCCACACGATCGCCCAGCGTGGCAATTTTGCCGTCCACACTGACGCGACCTGCTTCGATAATGGTTTCGATTTCACGGCGTGAACCGTGGCCGGCGCGGGCCAGCACTTTCTGTAACTTCTCGCTCATTGAGCTTCCTTCAGGTGTCGCCTTCACAGGCGTCTGGTATACTTTCAAGAACAACGAGTTAGCATCAACAGCAGCTTAACTCACTGATATGTAACTATTTCATGGTACACAGCATGGCAAACAATATGTTACACAAGCTGTCACACACAATGATTCGTGGGCGCACATATTACACTAACTTTAGACTAAATGATTCAACAAGTTTTGTTGCATCTGAGTCTTGGTACTAACAGCCAAAAAGCAAGCCGAAGTGATCATGAATCAGAGCCGCCCTTTCATTCCCCTTGTGCAGAATGGAACGATGAACCGTGGAGAGTTCAAACTCAAAATTCAGGGCTATGGGGCCGAAATCCCGGCTTCAGCCTCGCGGATACTGATGATCTGTTAGTCGGAAAATCGCTTCTTGATGGTGATGTCCTCATGTGACTGATGAAGACATTTCTCACATCGCGGTGTATTAATCAACGGGGGACAGGTCAACATCCCCTGTGTGAGAGTTATCAAAGCGTTACTGCGCGTGCTTAACCATATAACCTTCTGTTACGAAAAGCAGTTTTGTTTAAGTCCACTACTTGTTGTGCATGTGGTTAGAGTTTGTAAAATGACCTCTGTGATTATATCCATAACAAGTAGAGGGATTTATGGCGACAGGGATTGTGCTTTGCCAGGGGGACAGAACAACATGCGGAGGAAGAATCGTCGTAGGCTCAGCGCTGGGTATTGCTTTCGGTAAACCGATAGCAAAAGAAGGCGACCCTGTAACCTGTGGCAAAGACGGCAACACATACAAGATTATTGGTGGGATCTCGATTTTTACGGATGGCGCAGATAACAGACGTGTTGCAGGGTCACTTGATAGCTACAGTTCATGCCCCTGTAGGTCAAAAATACGCCCCTCTAATGCTTACCCCATGTATGAAAAAGAAGAACCACAGGCATTCGGAAATGCAGGCTCAGCGACTGTGGCTCCACTATCCACCTCACTCACTCTAAAAGCTCATCCAGATACTGACCCAATACAGCACGCACAGACAGCGAAGAAGAAAACAGGTATCGATGCAGGTTTTGCTGTTCTTCCCTATGGCGGTACTACAGAAGCCTGGCAACGTTTGCTATTCACTGAGAATCCACCAGCAGGAGCCAAAGAGCTATTCGCTACGCTAAACGGTGCAAATAAAAGCTATAAAGCCGGTTCTATTATGCTTCTGGTTGATCCTAAAAAGCAGGATGACGAACAGATTGCACACATGAAAGCCGCGAAAGCGCGAGTTGATGCAGCATTAGAACCGCTGACTATGCAAGAAGCTACCTTCTTACATAAACATAAAGACACCATTGATCTCTTTACTTCTCGCGCCAGTACGACTGCAGGGATTGCCTCAGATGCTGCGGGGAAATACTTCGAAAAGATCGAAAGTGTGCTCACCAGGATTCAACAGGCATACAAAAATCAGTACATAACCAGCGGATCACTGATAAGTGAGCAGTTTTATGTTCAGAGACGGCAACTATTCAGCGAACTTAATGGAATCCTTAGCGATTTCACCCTCCATAAGCTCGCGTTGCAAGATTATCCAGATATAAAGCGTGCGTTAGGGCTTTCAACCCGTTCAATCACTCATCGCTGGAATCAGACGGGGGTTTCTGACATTGAGGGCTACGCCACCTTTATGGAAAACGCAGCCAAATACGTGAAGATGATGAAAGCAGTTGGCTATGTTGGTATTGCTCTCGATGGCGCTAACAGGCTGGACAAAGTTTATGAAGCCTGCACTGTAGGAAACGATTGTGAAAAAGCGGCATTTACTCAGGTCGGCGGATTTAGCGTTGGTACTGCTGCGGGTATTTACACTTCCTCAGCAGTGTATAGTGGTGCTACAGCGGCATGTTCGGTAGTGCTCGGCGCTTTAACCATAGAAGTCGGAGCCGTTGGCGCGTTAGCTTGTGGTGTAATCGTGTCAGGTGCAGTTGGTTATGGTGTCGGTGAGGTTGGTAGCAACGTCGGGGAATTTACAGGTGAGAAAATTTATGAGGTTGTTAAATAAATGCTCACTCTATCAGATGTGATTATCTGCGGGTTTGGAGGGTTAAGCCTTGTTTGCGGTGTAGCTGTAGCGGTGCTTTCATCTCTCAACAAAAAGCGTTTCTCCGCGATCTGTGCTCTGTATAAAGAAAAGTTTGGTTATCTCCCGGCTGGGGCGATTATCTTCGACAACGCTGATTCCATAGGATTTAGCACAGGTTATGCAGCGAAAATCAACTTTATCGTGAATCCATTGATCTTTGGTAAAAGCTCAGTAGACAGTACCAATGATGATGTTGCCTTCATTCGGGGATTATCGCCCCATCTCAAAACCTGGTTTATTGCCGAGTACGGTTTCTCTCTTCTCGGTTTGCTATCAATCGTTATCGCCGGATCTGTTCTGTACTTCCGATAAGCTCCCAAAACAAGCCAGCAATCATGCTGGCTTACATTTGATACCTAATCCTACAAATTTCCATCTGTTCTATCAGCATGCAGCGGCTGTTCCTTCCCAGATTTCGTAAAACAGAAGTTTTATTGCCCGTTGGTGGTAAGACACCACTGTGCACAATCGTTAGGCGATTTCATCAGGGTTATGTCAACAGTGAAGCCTGTTACAGACTCGAAAATGATGTGCATAAAAGGGATGATACAAAGCACCGCTAAAGCTGTCACGCAACATACGTGACAGCTTTAGCGGTGCTACAACAGATTGATTTACAATTTTTTTATTTTACTTGTGCGCCTTCACAGGAGTCGAATAGGGTCATAATAGCGGAGAAATTACCGCTATAATGATGGCCTCGTTTCCACCTTTACAAGAAAGGTTTAACGTCACCCACACCTTCACGCACGACCACCGGCGCATCTTCCGTTAAATCAATCACCGTGGTGGGCTGCTGGCCGAGATAGCCGCCGTGAATAATCAAATCCACCTGCTTCTCGAGGCGGTCTTTAATCTCTTCCGGATCGGACTCGGTAAATTCGCTGCCCGGCAGCATCAGGGATGTCGACAGCATCGGCTCACCGAGCACCTCCAGCAGTGCCTGGGCGATCGGGTTCGACGGCACGCGCATGCCGATGGTTTTGCGTTTTTCCTGCAGCAGGCGGCGCGGTACCTCTTTGGTACCCTTCAGAATAAAGGTGTAATTCCCTGGCGTATTATTTTTGATCAGGCGAAATGCCACGTTATCCACGTAGGAGTATGTCGACAGCTCCGAAAGATCGCGGCACATCAGGGTGAAGTTATGCCCGTTCGGAATGTGACGGATCCGGCAGATACGCTCCATCGCGCCTTTATCTTCGATCTTACAGCCCAGCGCGTAGCCAGAATCTGTCGGATAGACAATGACCCCGCCCTTACGCACGATCTCCACGGCCTGATTGATCAAACGCGGCTGCGGATTGTCAGGATGGATATAGAAAAATTGACTCATACTTCCCTCTCTTCATTTGGCGTCGGCTGCTCCCAGAGTTGCCACACCGGCTCTACACCTGCGGGTAACCAGAGTTTGCGTCCCAGCTCGATCCATGGACAAGGCTGATGGAAATCGGAGCCCTGGGAGGCAAAGAGCCCATACTGGCGGGCATACTCAGCCAGTTGACTGCGCTCGTTGGGCGCCTGCTGGCACTGCGCGACTTCCATCGCGTCACCGCCCTGTTCGGCGAAGTACGCCAGCAGACGTTTCAGCCATTTGGCAGAAAGGTTATACCGCGCCGGATGGGCCAGCACCGCCTTGCCGCCAGAATGATGAATGACATCAACAGCTTGTTCTATTGTACACCACTGGGGTGGAACGTATCCGGTTTTCCCCCGTGCGAGGTACTTTTTAAACACGTCGGCGATGTTATTCGCCTTGCCTTGTGCGACCAGAAAACGGGCAAAGTGTGCGCGGGTCACCGCGCCGCCATTTGCCAGACTCAGGGCCCCTTCCCATGCACCGGGAATATGGGCTTTGTCCAGACGTTCGGCGATAAGTTCAGCCCGCAGCGTCCGACGCACCTTCTGCTTTTCAAGAAATGCGCGCATGGCCGGGTTCTCAATATCAATATTCAACCCGACGATATGAATTTCGTGGTTTTCCCAGACGGTCGAAATCTCCACCCCCGCTATCAGGGTAAGCGGCAAACCGCTACGGGTAATTTCAGCCCGCGCCGGGGCAATCGCCTCGGTGGTATCGTGATCGGTGATCGCCAGCGTGCCGACGCGCATCTCATGGGCGCGGTGGACGAGGGCTTCGGGTGTGAGCAGGCCATCAGAGGCCTGCGTGTGGCTGTGTAAATCATAAATCACTGCGTAATTCGTGTCGCTCAAAGCGGCTCCCGTCACTGATCGTCAATATCTGCGCCGCCATAATAGCGGCATGTGGTGAAATTCTGAAATCGGGGGGTTGACATTAGGCCATCGAACTAGTTAACTAGTACGCAAGTTCACTCAACGAGGTATCTGTCCATGACCGCACAATTCACTCTGCACAGCTGGTGGCGCACATCCTGATTGTCGGGCAGTGTCGCACGTCTGCGTAAAGCATACAGATACCTGGCCCGCCACTGAGCGGGCCTTTTTTTGAACAGAATAAAGAGAACAACATAATGCAAACAGCCAAACCTACCCTCGAATTGCTGACCCGTGAGGCGGCGTATCGCCACAACCCTACGGCGCTGTTCCATCAGGTCTGCGGCGCGCGCCCTGCCACGCTGCTGCTGGAATCGGCGGATATCGACAGCAAAGACGATCTGAAAAGTCTGCTGCTGGTCGACAGTGCCCTGCGCATCACCGCGCTGGGCAACACCGTTACCCTGCAGGCTCTGTCCGAAAACGGTGCGGCGCTGCTTCCATTGCTTGATGGCGTCCTGCCGGCAGGCATTGAAAATGACCCCCGTCCGGATGCCCGTATTCTGCACTTCCCGCCGGTCAGCCAGCTGCTCGATGAAGACGCGCGCCTGTGCTCACTGTCGGTGTTTGACGCCTTCCGCCTGCTGCAGAACCTGGTCAACGTGCCGGAAAACGAGCGGGAAGCGATGTTCTTTGGCGGGCTGTTTGCCTACGACCTGGTGGCCGGTTTTGAAGCGCTGCCTGAACTGGAGCAGGGAAATCGCTGCCCGGACTACTGCTTCTATCTCGCCGAAACTTTACTGGTGATCGACCACCAGAAAAAATCTACCCGCATTCAGGCCAGCCTGTTTACGCCGCTGCAAGGCGAGAAACAGCGCCTCGAACAGCGTATCGCGCAGTTGCAGGAGCAGATGAACGAAGCCCCGTCAGAGCTGCCGGTCCAGCGCGTAGAGCAGATGCGCACCGACTGTAGCCAGACGGACGATGAGTTTGGCGTAGTGGTCCGCCAGATGCAAAAAGCGATTCGCGCGGGCGAGATTTTCCAGGTGGTACCTTCCCGCCGCTTTTCGCTGCCCTGCCCGTCCCCGCTGGCAGCCTATGACGTGCTGAAGAAAAGCAATCCCAGCCCCTACATGTTCTTTATGCAGGATAACGATTTTACGCTGTTCGGCGCCTCGCCGGAGAGCTCCCTGAAGTACGACGCCACCAGCCGCCAGATTGAAATCTATCCGATTGCCGGCACCCGCCCGCGTGGTCGCCACGCCGACGGCTCGCTGGATCGCGATCTTGACAGCCGCATTGAGCTTGAAATGCGCACCGACCAGAAAGAGATGTCCGAGCACCTGATGCTGGTTGACCTGGCGCGTAACGATCTGGCGCGCATCTGCACCCCGGGCAGCCGCTACGTGGCCGACTTAACCAAAGTGGACCGCTACTCCTTCGTGATGCACCTGGTCTCCCGCGTGGTGGGGGAACTGCGTCGCGATCTGGATGTGCTGCACGCTTACCGCGCCTGCATGAACATGGGCACCCTGAGCGGGGCGCCAAAAGTGCGCGCCATGCAGCTTATCGCCCAAGCCGAAGGCCGTCGTCGCGGCAGCTATGGCGGCGCAGTCGGCTACTTCACGGCGCACGGCGATCTGGATACCTGCATCGTGATCCGCTCCGCCTACGTTGAAGAGGGGATCGCCACCGTCCAGGCCGGGGCTGGCATTGTTCTGGATTCGGTTCCGCAGTCTGAAGCTGACGAAACCCGCAATAAAGCCCGAGCGGTACTGCGCGCCATTGCGACTGCCCATCACGCACAGGAGATTTTCTGATGGCTGACATTCTGCTGCTCGATAATATCGACTCATTTACCTATAACCTGGCGGATCAGCTGCGTGCTAACGGCCATAACGTGGTGATTTACCGTAACCATGTTCCGGCGCAAACCTTAATTGAGCGTCTGGGCACCATGCAAAACCCGGTGCTGATGCTCTCCCCTGGGCCAGGCGCGCCAAGCGAAGCGGGCTGTATGCCGGAACTCCTCACCCGCATGCGCGGCAAGCTGCCGATCATTGGCATCTGTCTGGGTCACCAGGCCATAGTCGAAGCCTACGGCGGCTATGTTGGCCAGGCCGGTGAGATCCTCCACGGCAAAGCCTCCAGCATTGAACACGACGGCCAGGCGATGTTTGCCGGGCTGATGAATCCGCTGCCGGTGGCACGCTATCACTCACTGGTCGGGAGCAATATCCCGGCGGGTCTGACCATCAATGCCCACTACAACGGAATGGTGATGGCCGTGCGTCACGACGCCGACAGGGTGTGCGGTTTGCAGTTTCATCCGGAATCGATTCTGACCTCGCAAGGCGCGCGTCTGCTGGAGCAAACCCTCAACTGGGCGCTGCAGAAACTGGAGCAGACCAACAGCCTGCAGCCAATTCTGGAAAAACTGTACCAGGCGCAGACCCTGAGCCAGCAGGAGAGCCATCAGCTGTTCTCTGCCGTGGTGCGTGGCGAGCTGAAACCTGAGCAGCTTGCTGCCGCGCTGGTGAGCATGAAAGTGCGCGGTGAACAACCGCAGGAGATTGCCGGTGCGGCCACCGCCCTGTTGGAAAACGCCGCCCCCTTCCCGCGTCCTGACTACCTGTTCGCCGACATCGTCGGCACCGGCGGTGACGGCAGCAACAGCATCAACATCTCTACCGCCAGCGCCTTTGTCGCCGCCGCCTGTGGCATGAAAGTGGCGAAACACGGCAACCGCAGCGTGTCCAGTCGTTCCGGCTCGTCGGATCTGCTGGCCGCCTTCGGGATCAATCTGGAGATGAATGCCGAGAAATCCCGCGATGCGCTGGACGATCTGGGCGTCTGCTTCCTGTTTGCGCCGAAATATCACACCGGATTCCGCCATGCGATGCCGGTACGCCAGCAGCTGAAAACCCGCACCCTGTTTAACGTGCTTGGCCCGCTGATTAATCCGGCTCACCCGCCGCTGGCGCTGATTGGCGTCTACAGCCCGGAGCTGGTACTGCCGATTGCCGAAACCCTGCGCGTGCTGGGCTATCAGCGCGCTGCGGTTGTGCACAGCGGTGGCATGGATGAAGTGTCTCTGCATGCGCCGACCCTGGTGGCCGAGCTGCACAACGGCGAAATAAAAAGTTATCAGCTGGAAGCGGCAGACTTTGGATTAACCCCGTATCACCAGCAGGAGCTGGCAGGCGGCACCCCGGAAGAAAACCGTGACATTCTGACGCGCCTGTTACAAGGTAAAGGTGAACCCGCGCATGAGGCCGCAGTGGCCGCCAACGTCGCCATGCTGATGCGTCTGCACGGTGAAGAAGATTTACAGGAAAACGCGCGTACCGTGATGGATGTGCTGCGCTCAGGCGCAGCGTACGACCGGGTGACCGCACTTGCGGCAAGAGGATAAAAAATGCAGACCGTGTTAGCGAAAATCGTTGCCGATAAGGCCATCTGGGTTGAGGCGCGCAAACAGCAGCAACCGCTCGCCAGCTTCCAGAACGACGTCGTGCCGAGCAGCCGCCGTTTTTATGATGCCCTGCAGGGTGCACGCACTGCGTTTATCCTGGAGTGCAAAAAAGCCTCCCCATCAAAAGGGGTGATCCGCGATGATTTCGACCCGGCGCAGATTGCCGCCGTGTATAAGCACCATGCGTCGGCGATTTCGGTGCTGACGGATGAGAAGTATTTTCAGGGCAGTTTCGATTTTCTGCCGGTGGTTAGCGGGATCGCCCCGCAGCCAATCTTGTGTAAAGACTTTATTATCGACGCGTATCAAATCTGGCTGGCGCGTTTTTATCAGGCCGACGCCTGCCTGCTGATGCTCTCAGTGTTGGATGACGGACAGTATCGCCAGCTTGCTGCCGTGGCACACAGCCTGAACATGGGCGTGCTGACCGAAGTGAGCAACGAAGAGGAACTGGAGCGGGCCATCGCGCTGGAGGCCAGGGTGGTGGGCATTAATAACCGTGACCTGCGCGATCTCTCTATCGACCTGAATCGCACCCGCCAGCTGGCGCCGCGTCTGGGCGCGGGCGTCACGGTGATCAGCGAGTCGGGGATTAATACCTATGCCCAGGTTCGTGAGCTAAGCCACTTCGCCAACGGCTTTCTGATTGGCTCCGCGATGATGGAGCAGGCCGATCTGGGTGCTGCGGTACGTCGCGTGCTGCTGGGTGAGAATAAAGTGTGCGGCCTGACGCGCCCGGAAGATGCCGTCGCGGCACATGAAGCCGGGGCCATTTACGGTGGGCTGATTTTTGTTGAGTCCTCCCCGCGCAACGTTACCGAGCCACAGGCTCGTCAAGTGATGGCCGCCGCGCCGTTACGCTATGTGGGGGTGTTCCGCAACGCGGCAATCGCTGCGGTTGCTGCCCGCGCCGAGGCGCTGTCACTTGCCGCCGTTCAACTGCACGGCAGCGAAGATCAAGCTTATATCGATGCTCTGCGCGCCGTCCTGGCCCCGCAGGTGCAAATCTGGAAAGCGCTCAGCGTCAGCGACACTCTGCCGTCCCGTACGCTCCAGCAGGTGGATAAATATGTTCTGGATAACGGCCAGGGCGGCAGCGGACAACGTTTTGACTGGTCGCTGCTCAACGGTGAGAAGCTGGACAATGTCCTGCTCGCCGGTGGTTTAAGCCCGGATAACTGCGTCGAAGCCGCCAAAGCAGGCTGCGCAGGTCTCGATTTCAATTCAGGCGTTGAGGCGCAGCCTGGCATTAAAGATGCCAGCAAGCTGGCCTCGGTGTTTAAAACGCTGCGTGCATATTAAGGAAGAGAAGATGACCACATTATTAAATCCGTACTTTGGCGAATTTGGCGGCATGTATGTGCCGCAGATCCTGATGCCCGCGCTGCGCCAGCTGGAAGAAGCCTTCGTCAGTGCGCAAAAAGATCCGCTTTTCCAGGCTGAGTTTACCGACCTGCTGAAAAACTACGCCGGCCGTCCAACCGCGCTGACCAAATGTCGCAACCTCACCGAAGGCACCCGCACCACGCTGTATCTGAAGCGTGAAGATCTCCTCCACGGTGGCGCGCACAAAACCAACCAGGTACTGGGTCAGGCCCTGCTGGCCAAACGGATGGGCAAAACGGAAATTATCGCCGAAACCGGTGCCGGTCAGCACGGCGTAGCTTCTGCACTTGCCAGCGCCCTGCTCGGCCTGAAATGTCGCATCTACATGGGTGCCAAAGACGTTGAGCGTCAGTCGCCGAACGTGTTCCGTATGCGTCTGATGGGTGCCGAAGTGATCCCGGTGCACAGCGGCTCTGCAACGCTGAAAGATGCCTGTAACGAAGCCCTGCGCGACTGGTCTGGCAACTATGAAAACGCCCACTATATGCTGGGTACCGCAGCGGGCCCGCACCCGTTCCCGACCATTGTGCGTGAATTCCAGCGCATGATCGGCGAAGAGACTAAAGCGCAGATCCTCGAAAAAGAAGGACGCCTGCCAGATGCAGTGATCGCCTGCGTGGGCGGTGGTTCCAACGCCATTGGTATGTTTGCCGACTTTATTGACGACGAGCGCGTGGGTCTGATTGGCGTTGAGCCTGCCGGTCATGGTATCGAATCCGGCGAACATGGCGCGCCGCTGAAGCATGGCCGGGTGGGGATCTACTTCGGCATGAAATCGCCAATGATGCAGACCGATGAAGGGCAGATTGAAGAATCTTACTCGATTTCTGCCGGGCTGGATTTCCCGTCCGTCGGGCCGCAGCACGCGCACCTGAACAGCATTGGTCGCGCGGAATATGTCTCGATTACCGATGACGAAGCGCTGGAAGCCTTTAAAACCTTGTGTCGTAAAGAAGGGATTATCCCGGCGCTGGAGTCGTCTCACGCCCTGGCACATGCGTTGAAAATCATTAAAGAAAACCCGGAAAAAGAGCAGCTGCTGGTGGTGAACCTTTCCGGTCGCGGTGATAAAGATATCTTCACCGTTCACGATATTTTGAAAGCACGAGGGGAAATGTGATGGAACGTTACGATAGCGTATTTGCTGAACTTAAGGCCCGCAAGGAAGGCGCATTTGTTCCCTTTGTGACCCTGGGCGACCCCTCCCCGGAGCAGTCGCTGAAAATTATCGATACCCTGATTGAAGCCGGTGCCGACGCGCTGGAGCTGGGTATCCCGTTCTCGGATCCGCTGGCCGACGGCCCGACTATTCAAAGCGCGACCCTGCGCGCCTTCGCTGCAGGCGTCACCCCGACCCAGTGTTTTGAGATGCTGGCGACCATTCGCCAGAAGCATCCGACCATTCCGATCGGCCTGCTGATGTACGCCAACCTGGTATTTAACCGCGGGATCGACGCATTCTACGCCGAGTGCGCGCGCGTTGGGGTGGACTCGGTGCTGGTCGCCGATGTCCCGGTGGAAGAGTCTGCACCGTTCCGCCAGGCGGCGATGCGCCATAACGTTGCGCCGATCTTTATCTGCCCACCGAACGCCGACGACGAACTGCTGCGCCAGATTGCCTCTCACGGTCGCGGGTATACTTACCTGCTGTCACGAGCCGGGGTAACGGGTACCGAGACCCAGGCCGCACTGCCGCTGCATCACCTGGTTGAAAAGCTGGCAGAATATCACGCCGCACCGCCGCTGCAGGGCTTTGGCATTTCGGCCCCTGCCCAGGTCGCGGGCGCGATCGATGCCGGGGCTGCCGGCGCGATTTCCGGTTCGGCGATCGTCAAGATCATCGAGAAGAATGTCGCCCATCCGGAGCAAATGCTGAGCGAGCTGAAAACATTCGTCAGCGAAATGAAAGCGGCAACCCGTCCGCAGTAACCTGCCCGCCGCCTGGTGTCCCCAGGCGGCTTGCTGTAAAAATTGAACTCATCGAGTTTTCTCGCAGTTTCCGCTTTCAAAACGGTTTCCCACGCCTGTTTCATCCACTTCTGGTCCCGCGCTCCTGTCTTAGTAATAATCCCATTTTCTTCAGGATATCCCCATTGAGTCTATGCTTTACATTGACCAGAAAAGGAGAACGTTATGTCAGACCCTAATTTTGATAACGATGCACAATATGCTGGTGAAAAAGCGAAGAACAAACTGGATGAGGCGGCCGGTGCTGCGCAGCAGCAGTTTGGCGAATTTGTTGATTCTCCAAAACATCAGTTGAAGGGTGCCGGGCGCAAATATGCCGCTCAGGCCAGTGACGTTGTTAGTGATGTTACCGACGCGGTTAAAAATAATCCCCTTAGCGGCCTCATTGCCGCAGGCGCGGTAGGTATTGTCCTCGGCCTGCTTTTGAGTCGTAAATAAAAAAGGCCCTTCGGGGCCTTCTTACTTTCAGAAGCGATACCCCGCCGAGAACATAAACACCCACGGATCCAGGCGGGTGCTGATATTTTGCTGCTGGTCTCCCGCTTTGAAGCGCACCTCGGTGTCGATATCCATGTACCAAACCGACATGTTAATCAGCCAGTCGCGGTTGATCAGATAATCCAGCCCCACCTGCCCCGCCACGCCCCAGGAATCTTTCAGACTCAGGTCGGAGAGGCCTGCCGCTTTACCGGTGTCGTTAAACTTCTCATCAAAGAAGGTGGTGTAATTGACCCCGGCGCCAACATAGGGGCGAAGCTTGCTGCCCGCATCACCGAAATACCACTGGGCCATCAGAGTGGGCGGCAGGTGGTGAACCGTGGCGATGTCTCCGGTTGGGCCCGTACCAACCTTGTGACGAAACGGCGTGGCCGCCAGCAGTTCAACGCCAACGTTATCGGTGGCCATCCAGGTAAAGGTCATCCCGGCCTGAGTATTGTTACTGACGTTAAAACCGCCCAAACCCAGAACATTGTCCGATCCTTCCGTGGGGCGTACCGTGGCGGACCCGAGGCGGAAAAAGAATTCCCCTGCTTCATGGGCCATTGCGCCGCCGGAAATACTGCTCAGAATCAGTGCTGCGAGCGCTGCTTTTTTCATATCCATTCCCTCGTTATGGTTTTATTGAAGGACGGAATATACCCACAAATGATTATTAAGTGATCTCACCGCGATCACATTAGATTCAACAATTTAACATTCATTGATCTAAATTAATTTTTTCAACCTCTGGCAAAAAATGGTAGTGACTGTCTGGATCAATTTTGCCTTTTCAGGCAAACAAAGCGCAGCGCGATAACAACTGCGCAAAATTACCGCAAGGCATTACGAGGGCTTTACAAAGATATGCTTTTCCATACCAGCCTTGATACTGCCACCGGGCAGTTATCCAGGGTACAATTGCCCGCTAATTAATACCTGCAATACTCAAGGAGAGTGCATGTCTATCACGGCGAAGTCTGTCTACCGTGACACGGGGAATTTTTTCCGCAATCAGTTCGTTACCTTCTTACTGATCGCCTTATTGTGCGCATTTATCACGGTGGTACTTGGTCATGCCTTTTCGCCGAGTGAGGAGCAAATTGCCAGCCTGAGCGATGGCGATAGCATCGCCAGCAGCGTTGGATTGTTTGAGATGGTGCAAAACATGACGCCTGAACAACAGCAGATCCTGCTGCGGGCGTCTGCTGCCTCAACCTTCTCCGGGTTAATTGGCAACGCCATCCTGGTGGGCGGCGTATTGCTGATGATCCAGATGGTTTCTGCAGGGCAACGCATCAGCGCACTGCGGGCGATTGGTGCCAGCGCCCCGCTGCTGCCGAAGCTGTTTATCCTCATCTTTTTAACCACGATGCTTATCCAGATCGGGATTATGCTGGTCGTGGTACCGGGCGTATTACTCGCCATTGTGCTGGCCTTCGCCCCAGTCATGGTGGCGCAGGACAAGATGGGCATTTTTGTCGCCATGCGTAGCAGCATCCGGCTGGCATGGTCTAATATGCGTCTGGTTGCCCCGGCGGTAATGGGCTGGCTGCTGGCAAAAACCTTACTGCTGCTGTTTGCGCCAAACCTTGCGGTACTGACGCCGAACGTCGGCGCGGTGGTGGCAAATACGCTGAGTAATCTGATCTCCGCAGTGTTACTCGTCTATTTGTTCCGCCTGTATACCTTAATTCGCCAGTAATTTTTCTGATGGTCTGAGCCATGCGCGCAGGCCATCGCCGATGATGGAATCGAAGAATGAAGCAGTTTCTTGATTTTTTACCCCTGGTCGTCTTTTTTGCTTTCTACAAACTTTATGACATCTATGCAGCAACCACTGCCTTGATCGTCGCGACAGCAATCGTGCTGATCTACAGCTGGGTGCGCTACCGTAAAGTCGAGAAGATGGCGCTCATCACCTTTGTGCTGGTGGCGTTTTTTGGCGGACTGACCGTCTTTTTCCACAACGATGAGTTCATCAAGTGGAAAGTCACCGTGATTTACGTTCTGTTTGCCGGGGCGCTGCTGTTCAGCCAGTGGGTTATGAAAAAGCCGCTGATTCAGCGCATGTTGGGTAAAGAGCTGACCCTGCCGCAGACCGTCTGGTCGCGTTTAAATATCGCCTGGGCGGTGTTCTTTATTCTCTGCGGTCTGGCAAATATCTATATCGCCTTCTGGCTGCCGCAGAATATCTGGGTCAACTTCAAGGTGTTTGGCCTGACTGCGCTGACGCTGATTTTCACCCTGCTGAGCGGCGTCTACATCTACCGCCACATGCCGCAAGACGACAAGAACTGATCCCTTTGCCCGGGTGGATTCGCCCGGGCCACTTCGTTATAAGCTGAGCAAACCAATGACAACACAAGATGCGCCACAGGGCGAACTGGTATTACGCACGCTGGCAATGCCCGCTGACACCAATGCAAACGGTGATATTTTTGGCGGCTGGTTAATGTCGCAGATGGATATGGGTGGCGCGATCCTCGCCAAAGAGATTGCCCAGGGCCGCGTGGTGACAGTGAGAGTCGACGGGATGACCTTTCTGCGACCGGTTGCGGTGGGTGATGTAGTGTGTTGCTATGCGCGCTGCGTCAAGCGCGGCAATACCTCGGTGTCGATCAACATTGAGGTCTGGGTGAAGAAGGTCTCCTCAGAACCTATCGGTCAGCGCTACAAAGCCACCGAAGCCCTGTTCATTTACGTGGCGGTGGATAGCGACGGCAAACCACGCGTGTTACCGCAGGCATAAAAAAAGCCTCCTGTCGGAGGCTTTTCTCATTATTCCATCTGCGCCCCGCCATTAAGGCGGAAGACAATATTCACGATCAGTCCGCGGCCCGGCTTCCCGGCCTCATAGCGCCATTTTCGCATGGCCGTTTTCACTTCACGCTCAAACATATTTGCCGGTTGTGCGGAGAGCACTTCGACATTCTCCACGCGGCCGTCGGAGGTGACGTCAAACTTCACGCGCACGCGCCCTTCGATACGTAATGCCTGCGCACGCGCCGGGTACTGTGGCTGATTACGGGCCAGCGCACGAGGGCCAGACGGTGCCGTGGCAACCGGCTTCGCGGTGGTCGGGGAAGTGTTCATCACCGGACGAGCAGGCGCCGTATTCGGTGCAGGCTGCGCAGCACGTGGCTCTACCGGACGTTCTTCACGCTTCGGACGCTCTTCGACCTTTTTCACCGGTTTTGGTTTCGGCTTCGGTTTTGGCTTTGGCTCCGGCTTGTGGATCACCACCGGGGCTTCTTTCGGCGGCTCTGGAACAGGCTCTGGCTCGGGTTCCGGCTCAGGTTCAACAACCGGTTCCGGCGGCGGTGCCACCTGCACCGGCTCCAGTTCGGCCGGAGATACCATGGTGACCGAGATCGGCTGCGCGGGAGCAGGCATTTCAATAACTTGACTTACCGAGGTATAAAGCAGACCTGCAACGACGGCGCCATGAACCACAATGGAAAGCAGCGTCGGCCAGGGGAAGCGGCGAGGTAGATCAATAGTCATTGAAGTCATAATCATTTCAGTTGAAAAGCCAGGGCCTGATTTTAAATGCAAATAGCAATCATATTCAATAAGGCTGTTAAATTTCGTCCGAATTAAACGTTCAGCCGGTGAAAAAAGGCACGCAATGAACAGGGTCTTAACAATGTGTTTATCTTTACATTGCAGTCATCGCCACTTTCACATAACGTAATTCGCACTTTTATCGCTTAAGGAGCTCCGCCGTGCTTTACGTAATTTACGCTACAGACGTTGCTGATTCCCTGGAAAAACGTCTTTCTGTGCGCCCTGCCCATCTGGCGCGTTTGCAGCTGCTGCATGATGAAGGCAGATTACTGACCGCAGGTCCAATGCCTGCTGTAGACAGCAACGATCCCGGTGCGGCTGGTTTTACAGGGTCCACGGTGATTGCGGAGTTCGAATCGCTGGAAACAGCACAAGCCTGGGCGCAGGATGACCCGTACGTGGCGGCTGGCGTGTATGAGAACGTCATGGTAAAGCCATATAAGAAAGTTTTTTAGGATAAAGAAAGGCTCCTTATCAGGAGCCTTTCTTTATATTGCCGCTTATTGCAGCGACGCCAGCCTTGCCGCAAAGCCCACAAACAGCAGCCCTATCAGTCCATTCCCCAGCTTCGCTAGTTTCTTTTTGGTTTTCAGGTAGCGGGTGACAAACGCGCCGGAGAAAATCAGGAAGCTCATGTAGATAAAGCTAATGATTTCCAGGGTGACCGCGAGGATCATAAACGCCACGCCGGTATTCTGGGCATTAACGTCAATAAACTGCACAAAGAACGACACATAAAACAGGATCGCTTTCGGGTTGGTCATGCTCAGCACTAACGAGCGTTTCATGATCGTTTTTGCCGGCTCCATGCCACCGCTTTCGCCCTGCTGGCTATGTCTCGCCACCGACCAGAGCATCTTGCCACCCAGCCATAACAGATAGAACGCGCCGAGATAGCGGACAATATTAAACAGCACCGGCGTGGTCTGAATCAGCGCCGCGACCCCTGCCCACGCCAGGAACATCAGTACCGCATCGCCGATAAACACACCGCTCGCGGCCAGATAGCCCTTTTTAACCCCGTGCCCAATGCCGGTTTTTAACACGAATAAGGTATTGGGGCCCGGTACCAGCACAATAAAAATCGCGCCGACCACATAGGTCCAAAAATTGAGTACACCCAAATCCGCAAACATTTCATCCTCCTTTTCGAAATACGGGCGACAAAAAAACAACGGGCACCTCTGAGGGTGCCCTTATGCCATTCAAAGATCGTGAACGGCGAACAGCAACGCATTGCGATGACGGTTCAAACTGCATTTTCTGATAGCGTGGATACGCATATTACGGCGGGATTGAGCCTCCAGCCAACGCGCTTTACGACGACCAACCTGTCGTAACATGCGCCAGCGCCCTACTTCTGTTCTACTGCGCTTCATGTTTACAACTCTTCCCAAAACGGAGCGCTCATTATAGTCCCTTGCCTGCGGCAAACCAGCGCTTTTATCTACCGTTTTTATTTGCCAGAACAATCCTGACGCGTACACTCTTAACAATACGCTTTCAAAAGGATTTTTTACTATGACAACCTTCTACACCGTGGTGAGTTGGCTGGTCATTCTGGGATACTGGCTGCTGATCGCGGGGGTGACATTACGTATCCTGATGAAGCGTCGGGCGGTTCCCTCTGCCATGGCCTGGCTGTTAGTGATTTTTATTCTGCCGCTGGTCGGTATTATTGCGTATTTATCCTTTGGCGAGCTCCACCTCGGTAAACGACGGGCGGAACGCGCGCGCGCCATGTGGCCCTCGACGGCGAAATGGCTCAACGATCTTAAATCCTGCAAACACATTTTTGCAGAAGAAAACAGCAGCGTGGCGGCGTCATTATTTCAGCTCTGCGAACGCCGTCAGGGCATTGGTGGGGTGAAAGGCAATCAACTCCAGCTGATGACCACCTCCGATGACGTAATGCAGGCTCTGATCCGCGATATTCAGCTGGCCCGCCATAACATCGAGATGGTGTTTTATATCTGGCAGCCGGGCGGGATGGCCGATCAGGTTGCCGAGTCACTGATGGCGGCAGCGCGTCGGGGCATTCACTGCCGGTTGATGCTCGACTCTGCGGGCAGCGTCGCCTTCTTTCGCAGCAACTGGGCACCGATGCTGCGCAACGCCGGTGTCGAAGTGGTCGAAGCGTTAAAAGTCAATCTTCTGCGCGTGTTCCTGCGCCGGATGGACCTGCGCCAGCACCGCAAGATGGTGCTGATCGACAACTATATCGCCTATACCGGCAGTATGAACATGGTCGACCCACGCTTCTTTAAACAGGACGCGGGCGTCGGTCAGTGGGTTGATTTAATGGCCCGCATGGAAGGCCCGGTCACCACCGCGATGGGCGTTGTCTACTCCTGCGACTGGGAGATCGAAACCGGCAAACGTATCCTGCCCCCGCCGCCAGATGCCAATATCATGCCGTTCGAGCAGGCCAGCGGGCACACCATTCACACCATTGCTTCCGGCCCCGGCTTCCCGGAAGATCTCATTCATCAGGCGCTGCTGACGGCGGCCTACTCCGCCCGCGAATACCTGATCATGACCACGCCTTATTTTGTGCCGAGCGACGATCTGCTGCACGCTATTTGCACTGCCGCACAGCGCGGTGTCGATGTTAGTATTATCCTGCCGCGCAAGAACGATTCGGTGCTGGTCGGCTGGGCCAGTCGGGCCTTCTTCAGCGAACTGCTGGCTGCCGGGGTCAAGATTTACCAGTTTGAAGGCGGCCTGCTGCACACCAAGAGCGTGCTGGTCGACGGTGAGCTGAGCCTGGTGGGAACGGTTAACCTGGATATGCGCAGCCTGTGGCTCAATTTTGAGATCACACTGGTGATTGATGATGCCGGTTTTGGCGCTGATTTAGCCGCGGTGCAGGACGATTATATTTCGCGCTCGCGCCTGCTGGACGCCCGCTTGTGGTTGAAACGTCCGCTGTGGCACCGAATTGCCGAACGACTGTTTTACTTCTTTAGTCCGTTGCTGTAAAACGTGCCCAACGTTGTTAAAAGGTAGTCATCATGGAAATGGATCTGAATAATCGCCTGACCGAAGACGAAACACTCGAGCAGGCCTACGATATTTTTCTCGAACTGGCCGTCGACAATCTCGACCCGGCAGACGTCATTCTGTTCAACCTTCAGTTTGAGGAACGCGGCGGCGCTGAGCTGTTCGATCCGTCTGAAGACTGGGCCGAACATGTCGATTATGACCTCAACCCGGACTTCTTCGCCGAGGTGGTGATTGGTCTTGCTGAGACGGACGGCGGCGAGATTAACGACATCTTTGCCCGCGTACTGCTGTGTCGCGAGAAAGACCATAAGTTGTGCCACATACTCTGGCGCGAATAAAAAAAAGGCTGCGAATGCAGCCTTTTTTATGCGCGTCACTCGCTTAGAGCGGGTCAACTTTCAGGCAGGACACCGCATGGCGGAAACTGCCTTCCAGCACCGGACGCGTTTTTGCGCATTCCGGTCCGGCAATCGGGCAGCGCGTACGGAATACGCACCCGGATGGCGGATTGATTGGCGACGGCAGCTCCCCTTCCAGCAGCTGAATGGTTTTATTCTTCTCCAGATCCGGATCGGGTACCGGCACCGCAGACATCAGCGCTTTGGTGTACGGGTGCAGCGGATTGTGATACACCTCGTCATAGGTACCCAGCTCAACGGCGTGGCCGAGATACATCACCAGCACACGATCGGAAATGTGCTTCACTACCGCCAGGTCGTGGGCGATAAAGATCAGCGACAGCCCCATCTCACGCTGCAGTTTTTGCAGCAGGTTAACCACCTGCGCCTGAATGGACACGTCCAGCGCCGATACCGGTTCGTCACAGATAATCAGCTTCGGCTCGAGGATCAGCGCGCGGGCAATTCCGATACGCTGACACTGGCCGCCGGAGAACTCGTGCGGGTAACGGTTGACGAGGTTAGGCAGTAGACCCACCTTCATCATCATCGCTTTGACGCGGTCACGCACTTCGACGCGCGACATTTTAGGATGATAAGTGCGCAGTGGTTCAGCTATGATCTCCCCAATGGTCATCCGCGGGTTCAGGGACGCCAGCGGATCCTGGAAAATCATCTGAATGTCGCTGCGCACGGCGCGCCATTCATCTGGTTTCATCCCCAGCAGGTCTTTGCCCAGCCAGGCCACTTTGCCCTCCGTCGCTTTCACCAGCCCGATAATCGCGCGCGCGAACGTGGACTTACCGCAACCCGATTCGCCCACCACGCCCAGGGTTTCCCCTTCGTACAGTCGCAGAGTTACGCCGTCTACGGCCTTCAGTGTTTTCGAAGGCTGCCAGAACCACTGTTTGCCATCTTTGATGTCAAAGTGCACTTTCAGATCGGCGATTTCGAGCAGAACATTTCTTTTTTCGTCAATGGCGGTCATACCAGCTCCTCGTACGGCTTAAAGCAGGCACGCAGACGGCCTGGCGCAAACTCCTGCAGCGGCGGAGCGCTGTTGCAGATCTCCATGGCATGCGGACAGCGCGGCTGGAACGGGCAGCCTTTCGGCAGTCGCAGCAGGTTTGGCGGGTTGCCTGGAATGGTCAGCAGCGCTTCCCCTTCCGCATCAAGACGCGGTACGGCATTCAGCAGGCCGATGGAGTACGGGTGCGCCGGGTTGTAGAACACATCCCGCGCTTTACCGTATTCCATGGTACGGCCAGCGTACATCACCAGCACTTTGTCGCAGATCCCGGCAACCACCCCGAGATCGTGGGTAATCATGATGATCGCCGTATTGAACTCGCGCTTAAGCTCGTTCAGCAGAGTCATGATCTGCGCCTGAACGGTGACGTCCAGCGCGGTGGTCGGTTCATCGGCAATCAGCAGTTTCGGGCGACACATCAGGGCCATCGCGATCATCACGCGCTGGCGCATCCCGCCGGAAAACTCGTGCGGGTACATGCGCATGCGCTTACGCGCTTCTGGCATTTTGACCGCATCCAGCATTTTAACTGACTCTTCAAAGGCTTCGGCTTTGCCCATCCCTTTATGCAGCATTAACACTTCCATCAGCTGCTCACCCACACGCATGTACGGGTTCAGGGAGGTCATCGGATCCTGGAAAATCATTGAAATCTGCTCGGCGCGCAGCGTATTCAACTCGCGTTCAGGCAGGTTAAGGATCTCTTTGCCGTTAAAGCTGGCGGAACCGCCGATTACACCGTTTTTTGCCAGCAGGCCCATCAGTGCGAACGCAGTCTGGGATTTACCGGAACCGGATTCGCCCACGATACCCAGGGTTTCTCCAGCCCGCAGACTGAAGTTCAGATCGTTTACCGCTGTCACATCGCCATCCGGCGTTTTGAAGGTGACGCGCAGATCTTTGACATCCAGCAGCGTATTGCCCTGCTGATGTGCCTGTGGGGCAGATGCCGTTTCAATAATTGTCATGACGGCGCTCCTTAACGGTCTTTCGGGTCGAGGGCATCACGCAGGCCATCGCCGATAAAGTTGAAACAAAACAGGGTCACTACCAGGAAACCCGCCGGGAACAGCAGCAGCCACGGTGAAACTTCCATTGAGTTTGCGCCATCGCTGAGCAGCGCACCCCAGCTACTCAGCGGCTCTTGCGTACCGAGGCCGAGGAAGCTCAGGAAGGATTCAAACAAGATCATGCTCGGCACCAGCAGAGAGGCATACACCACCACCACACCCAGCACGTTCGGTACAATATGGCGAACCACAATGTTACCCGTAGAGACTCCGCCTACCTGCGCCGCTTCGATAAACTCTTTGCGCTTCAGGCTCAGGGTCTGACCGCGCACGATACGCGCCATGTCCAGCCAGGAGACCATCCCGATTGCCACGAAGATCAGCAGGATGTTCTGACCAAAGAAGGTCACCAGCAGGATTACAAAGAACATAAACGGGAAGGAGTTGAGGATTTCGAGGATACGCATCATCACTGAATCCACTTTTCCGCCAAGATAGCCGGAGAGCGATCCATATAAGGTGCCCAAAATCACCGCCACAAAGGCGGCCGCAATTCCGACCATCAATGAGATACGCCCCCCAATGGCCACACGTACCAGCAGATCACGCCCTGAGGAGTCAGTGCCAAAGTAGTGACCGGATGCAGAATCCGGCGCACTAGACATCATGCCCCAGTCGGTATCAAAGTAGGTAAACTGTGAAAGCATGGGTGCCAGAGTGACAAACAGGGCGATGATCACCAGCACAATCAGACTGGCAACCGCCGCGCGGTTGTGCATAAAGCGACGACGGGCATCCTGCCAGAGACTGCGTCCTTCGACGTCCAGTTTTTCACTGAAGTTTTCCAGCGCCTCGCTATTTTTATTACTTACCATCATGGCGAGCTCCAGTGTCAGTAGCGAATTTTCGGATCGATAACGGCATACAGCACATCGACGATCGCGTTAAAGAGGATGGTCAGCGCACCAACGAGAATGGTCAGACTCAGTACCAGAGAGTAGTCACGGTTCAGCGCACCGTTAACGAACAGCTGGCCGATACCCGGCAGACCATAGATGGTTTCGATAACCATGGATCCGGTAATGATGCCGACAAACGCAGGGCCTAAATACGAGAGCACAGGCAGCAGGGCGGGCTTTAACGCGTGGCGGAAGATGATTCGACGCATTGGCAACCCTTTCGCCCTTGCGGTACGAATGAAGTTAGAGTTCAGGACTTCAATCATCGAACCACGGGTGATACGTGAAATACTGGCAATATAGGCCAGCGACAGCGCCACCATCGGCAGGATCATGTACTGCAGCGCCCCGCCGTTCCAGCCCCCACCGGGCAGCCATTTGAGGGTGATGGCAAATATCATGACCAGTAAGGGTGCCACGACAAAACTCGGTATTACCACACCGGTCATTGCCACCCCCATAACGGTGTAATCCCATTTGGTATTTTGATTCAGCGCGGCAATAACGCCCGCTGTGACGCCAAGAATAAGGGCCAGTAAAAAGGCCGCAGCGCCTAATTTAGCCGAAACGGGGAAGCTGGATGCCACCAAATCGTTTACGGAATAGTCTTTATATTTAAATGATGGTCCAAAATCACCATGAGCCAGCTGCTTCAGATAATGAAAATACTGGGTGGAGATAGGATCGTTTAAATGATATTTCGCTTCGATATTCGCCATGACTTCAGGCGGCAGCGTACGTTCACCGGTGAATGGACTTCCCGGCGCGAGACGCATCATAAAGAAAGAGATCGTTATGAGAATAAATAGCGTTGGAATCGCTTCAAGACAGCGACGTAGGATAAATTTCAACATTGCCCGTACCTTCTGGCGTGTGCCTATATAGTATTACGTTGAGTAGACACCGTGGGGCAAGCATTGCCTGCCCCACTCATTGCCATTAATGCTTGATAATATACAAGTTTTTAACGTAGATGTTATCCATCGGGTCTTTACCGGTGTAGCCACCTACCCACGGTTTCACCAGACGGGCGTTCACGTAGTAGTAAACCGGCACGATGGCAGAGTCTTTGTCGAGCTGCTGTTCTGCTTTCGCATACAGGTCGGCACGCTGCGCTTCGTCTGCGGCTTTCAGGGTATCGCCGATCAGCTTATCGAACGCCGGGCTCTTATAATGCGCGGTGTTGTTCGAGCTGTCGCTCAGCATGGTGTTCAGGAAGGAGGTTGGTTCGTTATAGTCCGCACACCAGCCAGCACGCGCCACGTCAAAGGTGCCCTGATGACGACTGTCCAGGAAGGTTTTCCACTCCTGGTTTTCCAGCTTCACGTTGGCACCCAGGTTTTTCTTCCAGATAGAAGAGACCGCGATAGCCAGTTTTTTATGCAGATCGGAGGTGTTGTACAGCAGGTTAAAGGTCAACGGCTTCTCAGCGGTATAACCGGCTTCGGCCAGCAGTTTCTTCGCTTCTTCGTTACGTTTTTCCTGCGACCAGCCGAACCACTCTGGCTGGGTCAGTTTTGCACCATCGGTGTATGGCGGAGTGTAGCTGTATGCTGGCAGATCGCCCTGGTTTTTCACTTTGTTGACAATGATATCGCGGTCCAGCGCCAGCTTCAGAGCGGTACGCACGCGAACGTCATTAAATGGCGCTTTCTGGTTGTTGATTTCGTAGTAGTAAGTACACAGGTACGGGTCAACATGCACTTCCGTCGGGATCTCTTTTTTCAGCTTCTGGAACAGTTCGATCGGCATGTTGTTATAGGTCATGTCGATCTCACCGCTACGATAGCGGTTAACGTCAGTCACTTCAGAAGAAATTGGCAGGTAGGTTACCTGGTTGATAACGGTTTTCGCGTTATCCCAGTAGTTGGTATTACGCTCCAGGTCGATACGTTCGTTAACAACCCAGGATTTGAGCTTGTACGCGCCGTTGGTAACGATGTTGGCAGGCTGAGTCCACTTCTCGCCAAATTTCTCAATCACCGCTTTTGGAACCGGGGAGACGGACGGGTGAACCAGCAGTTTGTAGAAATACGGAACAGGTTCGCTCAGGGTAACTTCGAATGTATTGTCATCAATCGCTTTTACGCCGAGATCAGTAATCGGCTTTTTGCCCGTGATGATGTCATCGATATTGGCAATATGACCATACTGCAGATAGCTCGCATAGGGAGAGGCCGTATTTGGATCGGCCAGGCGCTGCCAGCTATATACGAAATCGTGTGCGGTAACCGGGGAGCCGTCAGACCATTTTGCGTCTTTGCGCAGGTGGAAAGTCCAGACTTTGCCGTCTTTGTTTTCCCATTTTTCGGCAACGCCAGCAACCGGGTGGCCGTCGACGTCAGATACCAGCAGACCTTCGAACAGATCGCGGTTGATGTTGGATTCCGGTACGCCTTCAATTTTGTGCGGATCGAGGGACTGCACTTCCGCACCGTTGTTACGTACCAGCGTTTGCTTCTCAGCCAGCTGAACGCCAGCAGGAACGTCTGCAGCCATTGCAACGTTACCTGCGATGAGCGCAGTTAAGATTCCCGCTGCTACCAAACTTTTTTTTGTGATGATGGACATTGTGTTGATACTCCACTCTTTATAATTACTGGTTATTTACCAGTCTGTTTAATTCCCCTTTGGGGTTTCCTGACAACGTAGGAGTTTATGCAGCCGTCAGGCGTTTTTTTACTTCTTGCTATCACCGACTTTATTTTTACCAACGGCTCGTCTGGCCGTCTTACGTCGATTCGTGACGCGCCTCCCCTGTCGAGGCGCGTATGTTCTATTAAGACCAGAACCTCAAATGCAAAAAGTTCTCATCTTCATGATTTCTGCAGAAATTATACGGCCGGAAAGTATCAAATGACTTTCCCCGGTGCCAATACATTTTGCAAATTTGTTAACTAATTCTCTTTTACAGAAGAGAACGTGACGCTGTGGGCTACCCTGCCGCGCATTAAATACGGATAAAATCTCCATTATTCAATGAGATGGTGAAATTTTTTGCGTCGATGACTGTGCGGTTCTGCTGGTGACAGGCTGTGTGTACAAAAAATTAACAACTGTCTATTATTTAGCACATTCGTCTATATGATTCATCAATTAACTAATATCATTTCATTAATCTCTCAGCAAGCCCCAGAGTATCGTGTGATTAAAATAACAGTCTCACTGCACGGAATGTGTACAGCGCGTTGCGTCAGTGCAAGGCAAGCTATTGAAAGTTAAGAAAACAAAATTATTAGTAAAATTTATTATGGGTGGAGAGATTTTCAACTTTAATTATATGATTTGCTGATAATGACAAAAGAAACGGAGCCAGAGGCTCCGTTTTTTCATATGAAAGGGTTAGGCTAATAAACCCGGAAATATTGATTTGAGCCCGGTCACAATAAATTCAATGCCCAGCGCCATCAGCAGTAGACCCATGATACGGGTAATAACGTTAATGCCGGTCTGCCCCAGCAGGCGGACAAGCCAGGGGGCAATACGGAATACGCCCCAACAGCAGAATGCAAACAGCGCAATCGCCACCGAGAAGCCGATCAGGTGCATTATACTGTGGTAACGCGTTCCCCAGACGATGGTGGAACTGATTGCCCCTGGCCCGGCCATCAGCGGTAACGCCAACGGCACAACGCCGATGCTTTCACGAACGGCGGTTTCTGATTTTTCTTGTTTGTTCTGTTTATCTTCACCCAGCTTGCCGCTGATCATCGACATTGCGATGGTCACCACCAGGATCCCACCTGCAATTCTGAACGAATCAATCGAGATGCCAAAAATCTGCAATATGGAATCGCCAAGATAGAGCGACGTCAGGAGGATGATCGCTACCGACAGGTTTGCCGTCAGGTTAGTTTTATTTCTGGCGAGGGCCGTCTGATAGCTGGTCATACTGATGAAGACGGGGATAATGCCCACTGGGTTGACCAGGGCAAACAGACCAATAAAAAACTTGAAATAGGTTGGAAAATCAAAGAGCGAAGAACTCACTGTTAGCTCCGGCGATAAGCGAGACTGAATGTAAAAAGAAGCACCCCAATAACCGCGCAGAAGATACGCTTTTTGACGGCATACTTCACCACAATATTGCTAAATCATAGGCCTCATTGCTGTAAAATATTTGTGTACATAATGGTTTGTTGTGGTTCAATTGATTTTGCAATTATTTAACATTTGATATGACAAGCCAAAATACCCCTGCTGAAAGGTATCAGCTTATGGATAAATTGATGCAGATCATGTTTTCCATACTCAGAAGTGAGTAATCTTGATTACGCCACCACGGAGATTCAGTTTCTGAAGGCAGGATTCTGATGGGAGGCTCTTTTAGTAAATCAGGGGGACGATTTTACGTTAACGCCTTGTTTTGATGTAAGTTACGCAAGTGGCAATAGCGCTGTCTATACTGTTTCCGTATCGTGCAGCTGATTTACTAAAAGAGTTTAACATTATCCAGGAGAGCATTATGGCTGTTACTAATGTCGCTGAACTTAACGCACTTGTAGAGCGCGTAAAAAAAGCCCAGCGTGAATATGCCAATTTCACCCAAGAACAGGTTGATAAAATCTTCCGCGCCGCCGCTCTGGCCGCTGCAGATGCTCGTATCCCTCTCGCTAAAATGGCCGTTGCCGAATCCGGTATGGGTATCGTAGAAGATAAAGTGATCAAAAACCACTTTGCTTCTGAGTATATCTACAACGCCTATAAAGATGAGAAGACATGTGGTGTCCTGTCTGAAGATGACACTTTTGGTACTATCACTATTGCAGAGCCTATCGGCATCATCTGCGGTATCGTACCGACCACCAACCCAACGTCTACTGCGATCTTCAAATCACTGATTAGCCTGAAGACCCGCAACGCAATCATTTTCTCTCCACATCCACGTGCTAAAGATGCGACCAACAAAGCAGCAGATATCGTTCTGCAGGCAGCTATCGCCGCTGGCGCGCCGAAAGATCTGATCGGCTGGATCGATCAACCTTCCGTGGAACTGTCTAACGCACTGATGCACCACCCTGACATTAACCTGATCCTCGCGACCGGCGGTCCAGGCATGGTTAAAGCAGCGTATAGCTCCGGTAAACCGGCTATCGGTGTGGGTGCAGGTAACACCCCGGTTGTTATCGACGAAACCGCCGATATCAAACGCGCCGTTGCTTCTGTTCTGATGTCTAAAACCTTCGACAACGGCGTCATTTGTGCTTCCGAGCAGTCTGTTGTTGTTGTTGATTCTGTCTACGACGCGGTTCGCGAACGTTTCGCCAGCCACGGCGGCTACATGCTGCAAGGTAAAGAGCTGAAAGCGGTTCAGGACATCATCCTGAAAAATGGCGCACTGAATGCCGCCATCGTCGGTCAGCCAGCATACAAAATCGCCGAACTGGCAGGCTTTACCGTTCCAGCGACCACTAAGATCCTGATTGGTGAAGTGAAAGTCGTTGACGAAAGCGAGCCGTTTGCTCACGAAAAACTGTCTCCTACGCTTGCGATGTACCGTGCGAAAGATTTTGACGACGCGGTTATCAAAGCAGAGAAACTGGTTGCTATGGGCGGTATCGGTCATACCTCTTGCCTGTACACCGACCAGGACAACCAGCCGGAACGTGTGGCCCACTTCGGTCAGATGATGAAAACGGCCCGTATCCTGATCAACACCCCGGCGTCCCAGGGTGGTATCGGTGACCTGTATAACTTTAAACTCGCGCCTTCCCTGACTCTGGGTTGTGGTTCATGGGGTGGTAACTCCATCTCTGAGAACGTTGGTCCTAAGCACCTGATCAACAAGAAAACCGTTGCTAAGCGAGCTGAAAACATGTTGTGGCACAAACTTCCGAAATCTATCTACTTCCGCCGTGGCTCCCTGCCAATCGCGCTGGATGAAGTGATTACCGATGGCCACAAACGTGCGCTGATCGTGACCGACCGTTTCCTGTTCAACAACGGCTACGCAGACCAGATCACCTCTGTTCTGAAAGCAGGTGGCGTGGAAACCGAAGTGTTCTTCGAAGTTGAAGCTGACCCGACTCTGACCATTGTTCGCAAAGGTGCAGAACTGGCCAAATCCTTCAAACCAGACGTAATCATCGCGCTGGGCGGCGGCTCCCCAATGGATGCAGCCAAAATCATGTGGGTTATGTACGAGCACCCAGAAACGCACTTCGAAGAGCTGGCGCTGCGCTTTATGGACATCCGTAAGCGTATCTATAAATTCCCAAAAATGGGTGTGAAAGCGAAAATGATCGCCGTCACCACCACTTCCGGTACCGGTTCTGAAGTGACTCCGTTTGCCGTTGTGACCGACGATGCAACAGGCCAGAAATATCCACTGGCTGACTACGCGCTGACTCCAGACGTCGCTATCGTTGACGCCAACCTCGTCATGGAGATGCCGAAGTCTCTGTGTGCGTTCGGTGGTCTGGATGCAGTAACGCACGCCCTGGAAGCTTACGTTTCTGTACTGGCATCTGAATTCTCTGACGGTCAGGCTCTGCAGGCACTGAAACTGCTGAAAGAAAACCTGCCAGCGTCTTACAACGAAGGCTCTAAAAACCCGGTTGCCCGTGAGCGCGTACACAGTGCCGCCACCATCGCAGGTATCGCGTTTGCTAACGCCTTCCTCGGTGTGTGTCACTCAATGGCGCACAAGCTGGGCTCTCAGTTCCATATTCCTCACGGTCTGGCGAACGCCCTGTTGATCAGCAACGTTATCCGTTATAACGCCAACGACAACCCGACCAAGCAGACCGCATTCAGCCAGTACGACCGCCCGCAGGCACGTCGTCGTTATGCAGAAATCGCTGACCACCTGGGCCTGAGCGCTCCTGGTGACCGCACTGCTGCGAAGATCGAAAAACTGCTGGCATGGCTGGACAGCATTAAAGCTGAACTGGGTATTCCAAAATCTATCCGCGAAGCCGGTGTTCAGGAAGCTGACTTCCTGGCGCACGTTGACAAGCTGTCTGAAGATGCTTTCGATGACCAGTGTACTGGTGCGAACCCGCGCTACCCACTGATTGCCGAACTGAAACAGATCCTGCTGGATACTTACTACGGCCGTGAATTCAGCGAAGGCGTCACCACGCCTGCCGCTGTAGATACCCTCGTAAAGGCTGATAAGAAAGCGAAGAAAAGCGCTTAATTAACAGCAAATATAAAACCCGCTCCGGCGCTGAGAGATCCTCACAACATCAGCGCTAATAAGCCAGCACCCTCTTTCTGTGGGTGCTGGCAAGGTGGGTAAAGATGGTACTCAGTACCGTTCGCGTAAAAATTAACGGAGAATGTCGCAAGGCATTCTCCGTTATTGTCAGAAGTGATAGCCCACATCGTCAGTACACTCAGCTACTTATCTCTCCTTCCATTCTGCAGTAACGGCCCCTAAGACCAAAACGTTCACCTTCCTCATCCTGGAAAGGGTGTTTTCGTTTTTTAGGCACTTTTTTATGAAGATAAATGCCCCCCTCGCATTAAGCATATTCAGCACGCGTCAGCCTGCCAGGCAGAGGATATTCTGGTTTGTCCTCAGCAATCACTTAGCAGGTTAAGCTCCGAAGAAAGAGAAATAATATTTGAAAATATCAGTGGGGTATCATGCTGAAGGGTGGCGCAGGCAGAGAGATGATCTCATTGGGTGTGTTAGCGCATTCAGTCGTTCACTAAACGCTGTGCCTCTCTTTTGTACTCGCCCATTACTGGGGATTCCTCAGCACCGAGAGGCGGGTTGAATTATGTCTGCTGCGCAGTAGCAGGAATAAAGCCGCTAGCGACGATACGCTTCCTGAATGGTGGTCAGAGAGCCCACCACCAGCGCCTCTTTATAATGCTTACGACAGACCGATATATAGCGTTCATTGCCGCCAATCACCACCTGCTCGCCTTCTGCATAAGGTTTACCGGCATGATCGAGGCGCAGTACCATGCTCGCCTTACGCCCGCAGAAACAGATAGTTTTTAATTCCACCAGTTTGTCCGACCAGGCCAGTAAATACTGGCTGCCAATAAATAGCTCGCCGCGAAAATCGGTACGCAGGCCATAGCAGAGCACGGGGATATCGAGTTCATCGACCACGTCGGAAAGCTCATGTACCTGCTCGCGCGTCAAAAACTGGCATTCATCCACCAGCACGCAATGCACTTCTCCAGCGGCCACGTCGGCGCGAATTTCGTCCAGCAGGTTAGTCTGCGGATTAAAGAGTTTTGCCGGCGACGAGAGGCCAATTCGGGAACTCACCTTCCCGGCCCCGAAACGGTCGTCAATTTCAGCGGTGTACACCACGGTACGCATCCCCCTTTCCTGGTAATTGTAGGACGATTGCAGTAGTGCGGTCGACTTACCGGCGTTCATTGCTGAATAGTAGAAATAAAGTTGTGCCATTGGCCGTAAAACCCTAATCAATGTGTATTATTCCCGATGCGCCATTGTACCATATTTTGTCTGGTCATCTGCGCTAGCGCGCGGCGTATGGCGGTTCCGGTACGGTACGGTTAGGTTGTCGCCTGGATATACCGTTTGCGATGATGAATGGTAACCGAAAAGTGAAACGCCATGAGGTTATAGACGCGGTAAGTTGCGGAAAAATATGTTTTTTTATTGCGGTAGCCGCGCCGGGATTCATTCAATAATAATTAACAATTTCGACGGGCAACCTTGTTAAGCGACCTAATACAAAAGGTTGATATTTATCCTGGGCAACTATATTTCTGAAGAAAATTGTCCGAAAAAAAGAGTTCACCGACCGGTTAACAGCGCATCTTTTGATAACAAAATGGGCTTTAACGCGGCTGAATTTAAGTTAGTGATATTAATAATAGCCCCCGATATTAAGGAATTTTTGAATTCCTTACATTCTGACCTATTGCACATATCAATTTAAGCCTCTATTATTACCTCAACAAACCCCACAATATAAGTTTGAGATTACTACAATGAGCGAAGCACTTAAAATTCTGAACAACATCCGTACTCTTCGTGCACAGGCAAGAGAATGTACTCTCGAAACGCTTGAAGAAATGCTGGAAAAATTAGAAGTTGTCGTTAATGAGCGCCGTGAAGAAGAAAACGCCGCTGCTGCTGAAGTTGAAGAGCGTACGCGTAAACTGCAGCAATATCGTGAAATGCTGATCGCTGATGGTATTGATCCTAACGAATTGCTGAACAGCATGGCTGCCGCTAAAACCGGTGCTAAAGCTAAACGCGCTGCACGTCCGGCTAAATATAGCTACATCGACGAGAACGGCGAATCTAAAACCTGGACCGGCCAGGGCCGTACCCCCGCTGTTATCAAAAAAGCGATGGACGAGCAAGGTAAACAACTGGACGATTTCCTGATCCAGGAATAAACCAGAATATTTACTGAAAAATCCCGCTTAATGCGGGATTTTTTATGCCTGCATTTTATACAGTGTGACATTCCGTTACATACTGTCATATTACCTCTCCTCCCACCCTGTATCTGCCTTTACCCTTGAGCGCATGGTGTCCCACAACCATAAAAAAACCGGCGTCGCAAGGCTTCACCGGTTTCGTTTAACGCCTGAACAGAGGCTTAGTTTTTAATGTCCAGCGTCTCTTTCAGCCACACTTTAAATTCTTCACCCAGCGTCTGGTGGCGAATACCATATTCAACAAATGCCTGCATGTAACCGAGTTTATTACCGCAGTCGTGGCTCTTACCTTTCATGTGGTAGGCTTCAACGGTCTCTTTTTCGATCAGCATGTCGATAGCATCGGTCAGCTGGATTTCATCGCCAGCGCCTGGAGGGGTTTTTGCCAGCAGCGGCCAAATCTCTGCGCTCAGGACATAGCGCCCTACCACGGCCAGATTAGACGGGGCTACGTCGGCTTTAGGCTTCTCGACCACGCCAACCATTGGCACGCTGTCACCCGGGTTCATGCCAACGCCTTTGCAATCGACCACGCCGTAGGCGGTTACGTCTTCTACCGGTTCAACCATAATCTGGCTGCTGCCGGTGTCATCGAAGCGTTTAATCATATCGGCCAGGTTATCCTGGGACAAATCTGATTCAAATTCGTCGAGAATAACGTCAGGTAAAATAACCGCGACAGGTTCATTACCCACAACCGGATGCGCGCACAGCACGGCGTGACCCAGGCCTTTTGCCAGACCCTGGCGAACCTGCATAATAGTCACGTGCGGTGGGCAAATAGATTGCACTTCCTGCAGAAGTTGACGCTTAACGCGTTTTTCCAGCATCGCTTCCAGTTCGAAACTGGTATCGAAATGGTTTTCGATAGAGTTTTTGGATGAATGCGTTACCAGCACAATTTCCGTAATGCCAGCGGCAATACATTCGTTGACGACATACTGGATTAATGGCTTATCAACGAGCGGCAGCATCTCTTTCGGAATTGCCTTGGTTGCGGGCAACATCCTGGTTCCCAATCCTGCTACCGGGATAACGGCCTTTGTCACTTTCGAATTTAGGGCAGCCATTGAAACTCTCCTGAACTGTTCACGTTTTGAACTTTAGTCTGCATTAATAACGCGTTTAGTATATCAGTCTCAGGATGAAGTCCGGGTCTGAAAAGGACGCGCTACCGTTTAATTAGGATAAATACGACTGAAACTGGCAGTGATAGTAGCACTGCCTTCGAAACGACGGTAAAGCTATCTACCGTTTAAATTCCAACTGATTATTCCGTGGACAACATTAAGCGCAGCCGCCCGCCTGCCCCCCAAATTTGGCATTGCCAGGAGGGGCAGCGGTGGCTTATTTGATTGAGATAAGTATTACCCAACGTCCCTAACGGAACGCCGTTACTCACCTGTATATGATGTTCGCCGGTATTAAGGGTGGCATTCAGTCCGGCCGACACCAGCACCAGGTTTTTTAAACCGCTGTGGTAATAACCCACCAAGAGGGGAAATTGACCCGGTAAATTTGCCTGGCGCAGTAACTGATTAACCTGTTTAAGCAAACTGCCTAACTCCGGCAGACGTTGACCCTGGTGAGAAAGTTGCTCCTGGAGTAAGCCATTAAACAGCGCGCGCAGTAATAACGCCGCCAGGACGCCATTATCGCCCGCGCGGGTGACATCCAGACAATAAAAGGCCAAATCATGATCGGATAACGGCGCGATATCCAGCACCAGACCGGACTGATCTGCCGCCACCAGTTGGCGGTAATTAATCCGGCAATCGGAGAGGGTCTGCTGAACCGGTGGCTGCAACTCCTGCAGCAGCTTTGCCGCAGCAGAGGGATTATTGACTAACGCATCCCAGTCCTGGAAGAGACGCTCCTCTTCCTCAACGCGCGAGTTGAACATATTGGGATACAGGCAAGCCAGCACGGTTTCACGCAGGCGATTAAGATCTTTCACCGGCTTGAGCAGAACATCCTGCACCCCCAGGCGCAGCGCTTTGGCGATATCGGCCATATTTTCGGTGGCGGAGATAATCAGAATCGGGATCTGATCGCCGGCATTGCGCAAATGCTCCACCAGCTTCAGACCATTCATGCGCGGCATCGCAATGTCGCAGATCATCAGATCAGGGGTGATTCTGGCGAGTTTCTCCAGCGCCTCGAGGCCATCATTGGCTAGCGAAGTTGTTGCCCCCAACGATGACAGCCATGAATCCAGTAGCGAGCGGAAAACAGGCTCGTCTTCGACAATCAAAATTTGTTTTCCGGCTAATGGCTGCGTCATGGTCTCTCCCGGGGCTGACAGTAAATAAATAGTGGCATGCTATCGGTACTAGCGCCTGTCAGATTTTGCTGAAGTCTTCAAAAACGGTGCTCAGGCAGTAGCCCGCACCAAAGGTAACAATTCATCCATTTTCTTTTCGACAGCCTGCGCGCCTGCGGAAATAGCCGCTTCTGCACGGTGGAAATCAAGCGTTGAAATTTGCGGACAAAAAGGTTGGATCAAAATATCCGGCGGGTCACCCGCCATCCGATTACGCTTCAGGCGGTTTTCCAGAACCTGAATCGAGGTGGTCATGATTTCCAGGGCGGTCGGCGCAGCGACCAGCTTGCGCGCCGTGGCCCGGCTGATCCGCTCGCGCAGGCGTTCATGCCAGGCGAGTTCATCAAGCCCGGCATCTTCTGAATGGGTATTTACTGGCATGAGATCGTGCTGCATCAGATGGGCGTCATGCTGCAAATCGACAGCAATCACGATATCGGCGCCCATTGCACGGGTCAACGAGACGGGAATAGGATTGACGACGCCGCCGTCGACCAGCCAGTAGCCGTTATGGGGAACCGGCGCCATTAAGCCCGGCATGCTGCACGAGGCGCGAACGGCAAGATGGAGATCGCCTTCGGTGAACCAAAGTTCGCGGCCGGTACTGAGGTTAGTGGCAACGGCGCCAAAGGGCATCTGGCAGCTGGAAAATTCGGACAGGGGCATCACCTGGCGGAAGCGGTTAAAGACGCGCTCACCGCGCAAAAGCCCGCCGCGTTGCCAGGAGAAGTCCATCAAGCGCAGAACATCCCAGTAGCTGAAGGATCGCACCCAGGTTTCCAGCTCGGGAAGTTTGCCGCAGGAATAGGCAGCGCCGACCAGCGACCCGATTGAACACCCTGCGACAATATCAATTTCGATACCAAGACGTTGTAAGGCGTTAATAACACCGATGTGCGACCAGCCCCGGGCTGCACCTGAGCCCAATGCCAGTCCAATTTTAACCTTTCTCATTAGCCCTTTTTAACGTCCCCTGGATTCCTGGCATAGCGTCATTGCAACCGCTCAGTTAACATGGTGCTACCCCATCATTCATTTTACGTTTCAGGAAAGAGAGTATCGTGTCTCAACTCTGTCCCTGCGGTAGCGCACTCGAGTATAGCCTATGTTGTCAGCGATATCTTACTGGCGAGCAGGTAGTGCCGGACCCGTCATCCCTTATGCGCTCCCGATATGCTGCTTTTGTGACGCGTGACGCAGACTACCTTATTAAGACCTGGCATCCGTCGTGCCACGCCGCTGATTTTCGTCAGGAAATTGAAGCCGGTTTCGCCAATACGACCTGGGCAGGATTGACCCAATATGAAACGGCACCAGGACGCGATGAGAACGAAGGGTTCGTCAGCTTTGTCGCGCGCTTTATGGAACAAGGCAAAGCCGGTGCGATAATCGAGCGCTCCCGTTTCTTAAAGGAGGGCGGACAGTGGTACTATATTGACGGTACTCGTCCGCAGTTTGGTCGTAATGACCCCTGCCCCTGCGGTTCAGGTAAAAAATTTAAAAAGTGTTGCGGGCAATAGCGCCTGACAAACACCGTTCCAGCAAACACCTAACAGGATTTCCCGGCAATGCAATCAACACAACGCAAAGTGCTGCGCACCATTTGTCCCGATCAGAAAGGGCTTATCGCCCGTATTACCAATATTTGCTACAAGCATGAACTGAACATTGTGCAGAACAACGAGTTTGTTGATCACCGCACCGGCCGCTTCTTTATGCGCACCGAGCTAGAAGGCATTTTCAACGATGCGACGCTGCTGGCCGACCTGGACGGCGCGCTGCCGGAAGGTTCTGTGCGTGAGCTGACGCCAGCCGGTCGTCGTCGGGTGGTGATTCTGGTCACCAAAGAGGCGCACTGCCTGGGCGATCTGCTGATGAAAGCCAACTATGGCGGTCTGGATGTGGACATTGCCGCCGTTATTGGTAATCACGATACCCTGCGCACGCTGGTTGAGCGTTTCGATATTCCATTTGAGCTGGTCAGCCACGAAGGCCATACCCGCGAAGAGCACGACACGTTGATGGCGCAGGCTATCGAAGCTCATAACCCGGATTATGTGGTGCTGGCGAAATACATGCGCGTTCTCACGCCGACATTCGTCTCCCGCTTCCCGAATAAAATCATCAATATTCACCACTCGTTCTTACCGGCGTTTATCGGTGCACGCCCTTATCACCAGGCGTACGAGCGCGGCGTGAAGATCATCGGTGCAACGGCGCACTACGTGAATGACAATCTGGATGAAGGCCCGATCATCATGCAGGACGTGATTCATGTCGATCATACCTACACAGCGGAAGACATGATGCGTGCCGGGCGCGACGTCGAGAAAAACGTCCTGAGCCGTGCGCTGTATCAGGTCCTTGCACAGCGCGTCTTCGTCTACGGTAACAGAACGATTATTCTTTAATCCTTCACGCAATGAATTGATTAGCTTTACATCTTTCCGGATAAAATTCAGGCAAACGATTCATTTTCGCAAAGGAAGTCTTTACAGGGGCGCGTCATTTGATATGATGCGCCCCGCTTCCCGCAAGGAAGCAGGCCAGTAAAAGCATTACCCCGTGGTGGGGTTCCCGAGCGGCCAAAGGGAGCAGACTGTAAATCTGCCGTCATCGACTTCGAAGGTTCGAATCCTTCCCCCACCACCATCTCTAAGCTTTACCTCAAAATTTGAATTACCCCTGGTGGGGTTCCCGAGCGGCCAAAGGGAGCAGACTGTAAATCTGCCGTCATCGACTTCGAAGGTTCGAATCCTTCCCCCACCACCATCACTTCCATAGAATACCTACTTTCAAACAAGCAAAATTACTCATATTCTGCCCATGCGGGAAGGATGAGAAGCTTCGACCAAGGTTCGATTCGAGCGTAGCGAGAAAGCGTTGCCGCAGGCAACGACCCGAAGGGCGAGGCGCAGCCGAGTAATCCTTCCCCCACCACCATCACTTCCTTAGAATACCTACTTTCAAACAACCGCAATTGCTCATATTCTGCCCATGCGGGAACAACACCCCACTACATCGGTGGCAACCGGCGCTTCACTGGCGAACTCTTTACTATCGACGTATTGCACTGGGCATGCTCTGCCAGCCCGTCCAGCAACGTATCCAGTTGCTCAATAGATCGCACCACCAGCCGAATAACGAAACAGTCCTCCCCGGTCACTTTGTCGCTCTCAATACACTCCGGCATCGCCTGAATGTAGCTATCCACCTTGTGCAACAACCCCGGCAATGGCCGCACGCGGACCAAAGCCTGCAGGGTGTAACCTAACGCCGCCAGGTTTACCCGGGCGCTGTATCCCTGTATAACGCCGCGCTCCTCCAGCCTTTTTAAACGCTCTGCCGTGCTGGGCGAGGTAAGTCCCACCCGGCCGCTCAGCACCTTCAAAGACATCCGCGCATCCTCCACCAGGCAGGCCAAAATCTGTCGGTCGATCTCATCGATAAGGTAATCCATCACATTCACCTAATTTATAAAAGCCAAAGACATCTGTTACCTTAAATCAGCCCTGTAAAACCAGACAGGATTTTTCGACAATAATGGGCATTAATCAGGAGGTGTGTGATGCGTGAACTTCAACAAGGCGTCTGGCAGATGTGTCTGGCGATGCTGATTTCTGGCTCCATTGGGGCCTTTGTGTTGCTCTCCGGCCTGCCGGTGACCGACGTCGTGTTCTGGCGCTGTCTGATTGGCGCCATCGCGCTCTTCATCTTTATCCGCCTGAGCAAACAACCCTTTAGCCCGCTTACCCGCGTGACGCTGGGATTAGCCGTGCTGGGCGGCGTGGCGCTGGTGATCAACTGGCTGCTGCTGTTCGCCGCCTTCGAGCGCATCTCTATCGGCCTCTCCACGGTGGTCTATAACACCCAGCCGTTTATGCTGGTGCTGATGGGGATGCTGCTGGGGGAACGGGTCAGTGTGGTGAAATGGGGTTGGCTGGCGCTGGCGTTTGCCGGGGTGGTGATTTTACTCTCCAGCGAGCTGACGCAGGGGCACGCTGACGACTGGCTGACCGGAATTGCCCTCGCCCTCGGCGCAGCGTTCTTCTATGCGTTAACCGCCATTATTACTCGCCAGCTAAAATCTCTGGCCCCACAGCATATTGCCTTTATTCAGGTGCTGACCGGGATCGTGATGCTGCTGCCGCTGGCGCACAGGCCGGTCTTCTCCGCCGATTTCCCGTGGGGGATCCTGCTGACGCTGGGCATTGTCCACACCGGCATCATGTATCAGCTGCTGTACAGTGCGATTCAGAAACTGCCGACGCCCATTACCGGCTCCCTGTCATTTATCTATCCGGTAATTGCGCTAATTGTCGACAACCTGGTGTTTGGCCATTCGCTCAATGCCACCCAGTTTGCAGGCGGCCTGCTGATCCTGTTCGCCGCGGCGGGCAACAACCTGGGCTGGGGCGAAAAAAAACCCCGCGAAGGCGGGGTTGGAATCAAACAAGCGTAACTTAGCGACGCGCACGCACAATCTGGTATTTGCGCGTCAGGTACTCCACCGGCGCGCTCCAGATATGCACCAGGCGGGAGAACGGGAACAGCAGGAACAGCGTCATCCCAAGCACCAGGTGCATGCGGAAGATAAACGCTACGCCGTCCAGATGCGCTGACGCGCCGCCGTGGAAAGTGACCACGGACTGCGCCCACCCTACCAGCTTCAGCATTTCGCTGCCGTCCATATGCTGGGCGGAGAACGGAATGGTCAGCAGACCCAGCGCACACTGCACCATCAGCAGGGTGAGGATCAGAATATCAGCCCCGGTGGTGGTCGCTCGCACGCGCGGGCTGAACAGACGACGCTTCAGCAGAAGTAATCCGCCGACGAGGCACATCACGCCGCTGGCACCGCCCATGATCATCGCCATCTTCTGCTTCACGTCCATCGGCAGGAAGGATTCATACATCCAGTGCGGAGTCAGCATCCCGAGGAAGTGCCCGGCGAAAATACCCAGAATCCCGATGTGGAACAGGTTGGACGCCAGGTTCATCCCTTTACGATCCAGCATCTGGCTGGAGCCTGCGCGCCAGGTGAACTGACCGTAGTCATAGCGCAGCCAGCTGCCGACGAGGAATACCGAGCCCGCAATGTACGGGTAGATATCAAAGAAGAACATATTCAGGAAGTGCATTATTGCTGTCCTCCGTTAGAGATATTCAAATATTGCGGGGCAACGGCTCCGGCAAAACGACGCTGGTGAGCGGAGATCTCCGACTCGCCGCAGCTCTCGTCGGCAAAGAACTTAACCTGCTCTTCTTCCCAGACCGCATCCAGCGCCTGCGGTGTGTCATCGCGAGCTTCATCCGCGATTTTCGCCGCCACTTTCTCACTGTCGATGGCCGCTTTGGCGAGTTTCACCAGCAGATCGAACAGCACCGCGTAGCGGCTTTCACGCTGTTGCAGACGCGCACTGAGCAACGCCAGAATCGGGGCGATATCCTGCAGACCGCCCAGCGCCTCGTCTTTTGGCAGCTGCGCCAGATACTCCAGATACAGCGGCAGATGATCCGGCAGCTCGCGGCTGTCGAGCTGCAGGCCTTGCTGCTCATACTGGTTCATCAGATCGACCATCGCCTGGCCCCGGTCGCGGGATTCACCATGCACGTGCTCAAACAGCAGCAGTGAGGTGGCGCGGCCGCGGTCAAACAGCTGACTGTAGTCAGACTGCGCATCCAGCAGATCGCGGGCTAACAGGTCGCGGAGGAAAACGCCCAGCATCTGGGCATCCTCTTTATCCAGGTTTTCAGATGACGCGAGTGCATCGAAAAGTTCCTGTTGATGCTGCACAAGCGCAGCATCCGGGTACTCGAGCAGACGCGAAACAATGACAAGTTCAATCATTGGTGCGGCTCCGTTTTGCTGGTCACATCCATCGCGTCAATGCGACGGCTGTTGAACAGGTTGAATTTGCTGTCTGAACCGTGGCAACCGTCACCGAAGGTGAAGCCGCAACCGCTTTTTTCCGGGAAGGCTTCACGCGCCTGCTCACGGTGGCTGCCTGGCACAACGAAACGATCTTCGTAGTTGGCAATCGCCAGGTAACGGTACATCTCCTGCGCCTGAGCTTCGCTCAGGCCCACTTCTTCCAGCGCGCGGGTGTCGATGACGCCGTCAACGGTTTCCGCACGTTTGAAGTGGCGCATCGCCAGCATACGTTTCAACGCCAGCAGTACCGGCTGGGTGTCACCTGCGGTGAGCAGGTTCGCCAGGTACTGAACCGGGATACGCAGGCTGTCCACGTCCGGCAGAATGCCGTTGCTGCCCAGTTCACCCGCATCGGCTGCGGACTGAATCGGTGACAGAGGTGGCACATACCAGACCATTGGCAGGGTGCGGTATTCCGGGTGCAGCGGCAGCGCCAGCTTCCAGTCCATCGCCATTTTGTAGACCGGCGACTGCTGGGCGGCGTCAATTACGCTCTGCGGAACGCCATCGGCCAGCGCCTGCTCAATCACTTTTGGATCGTTCGGATCGAGGAACACGTCCAGCTGACGCTGATACAGATCTTTCTCGTTCTCGGTGCTTGCCGCAGTCTCAATCGCGTCTGCGTCGTACAGCAGCACGCCGAGGTAGCGGATACGGCCCACGCAGCTTTCGGAACAGACGGTTGGCATACCTGCTTCGATACGCGGATAGCAGAAGATGCACTTCTCGGACTTGCCGCTCTTCCAGTTAAAGTAGATCTTTTTGTACGGGCAACCGGTAATGCACATGCGCCAGCCGCGGCACTTGTCCTGGTCGATCAGCACGATGCCGTCTTCTTCACGCTTATAGATGGCACCGCTCGGGCAGGTCGCCACACATGCCGGGTTCAGGCAGTGTTCGCACAGGCGCGGCATATACATCATGAAGGTGTTTTCAAACTGACCGTACATCGCCTTCTGCATATTCTGGAAGTTCTGGTCTTTGGCGCGTTTTTCAAACTCGCCGCCCAGAATCTCTTCCCAGTTAGGACCGCTGGTAATTTTGTCCATCCGCTGGCCGGTGATCAGCGAGCGCGGACGGGCGATCGGCTGGTGTTTGCTTTCCGGTGCGTTGTGCAGGTTCTGGTAGTCGAAGTCAAACGGCTCGTAGTAATCGTCGATGCCCGGCAGATGCGGGTTAGCGAAGATTTTACCCAGCAGCAGCGCTTTGTTACCCATGCGCGGTACCAGTTTGCCGTTGATCTTACGGATCCAGCCGCCCTTCCACTTCTCCTGGTTTTCCCAGTCGTTCGGGAAGCCTACGCCTGGCTTGCTCTCAACGTTGTTGAACCACGCATATTCCATACCTTCACGGCTGGTCCAGACGTTTTTACAGGTGACTGAGCAGGTATGACAGCCGATGCATTTATCCAGATTCAGCACCATGCCGACTTGTGAACGAATTTTCATTTTACGCTCTCCTGTACCTGGTCATTACCTTCGCCGTCTAACCAGTTAATATTCTTCATCTTACGTACCACCACGAACTCATCGCGGTTAGAGCCGACGGTGCCGTAATAGTTAAAGCTATAGGCCAGCTGCGCGTAGCCGCCGATCATATGGGTCGGTTTTGGCGTAATACGGGTCACGGAGTTGTGAATACCGCCACGCTGTTCGGTGATTTCTGAGCCCGGCAGGTTTACGATACGTTCCTGCGCGTGGTACATCATGGTCATCCCGGCTGGCACACGCTGGCTGACAACCGCACGCGCCGTCAGAGCACCGTTACTGTTAAATACTTCGATCCAGTCGTTATCTTCGATACCCAGATCCTTCGCATCCGCTTCGCTCATCCACACAATCGGGCCGCCACGGGACAACGTCAGCATCAGCAGGTTGTCGCTGTAGGTGGAGTGAATGCCCCATTTCTGGTGCGGCGTCAGGAAGTTCAGCGCCTTCTCCGGATTACCGTTCGATTTCTTGCCCATCACCGCTTGCACAGAACGGGTGTCGATTGGCGGACGGTAGACCAGCAGGCTTTCGCCGAAGTCGCGCATCCACTGGTGATCCTGATACAGGGACTGGCGACCGGACAGGGTACGCCATGGGATCAGCTCGTGAACGTTGGTGTAACCGGCGTTATAAGAAACGTGTTCATCTTCGAGGCCTGACCAGGTCGGGCTGGAGATGATTTTGCGCGGCTGGGCCTGAATATCGCGGAAGCGGATCTTCTCGTCTTCTTTGTTCAGCGCCAGATGGGTATGGTCGCGACCGGTGAATTCACTCAGCGCTGCCCATGCTTTCACCGACACCTGGCCGTTAGTTTCCGGGGCAAGGGTCAGGATCATCTCTGCTGCGTCGATGGCGGTATTCAGCATTGGCTGACCTTTCGCCGGGCCGTCCGCTTTGGTGTAGTTCAGCTTACGCAGCAGGTCCATCTCGCTCTGGGTGTTCCAGGAGATGCCCTTCCCGCCATTACCGATTTTCTCCAGCAGTGGACCGATAGAGGTAAAACGCTCCCAGGTCGCCGGATAGTCGCGCTCAACCGGAATAATGTGCGGTGCGGTAACGCCTGGGATCAGGTCGCATTCGCCTTTTTTCCAGTCCTTCACGTCCAGCGGCTGGGCCAGTTCGGCCGCAGAGTCGTGCTGGATTGGCAGCGTCACCACATCAGTTTCAACGCCAAGGTGGCCGACGCAGACTTCGGAGAATTTCTTCGCGATATCTTTGTAGATATCCCAGTCGCTTTTCGATTCCCACGCCGGGTCAACGGCAGCAGACAGCGGATGAATAAACGGATGCATGTCCGAGGTATTCATGTCGTCTTTCTCGTACCAGGTCGCGGTTGGCAGAACGATATCGGAGTAGAGACAGGTGCTCGACAGACGGAAGTCCAGCGTCACCACCAGATCCAGTTTGCCGTCGAGACCGTTATCCACCCACTCCACTTCTTCCGGCTTCACGCCGCCCTGCTGGCCGAGATCTTTACCCTGAATACCGTGTTCAGTCCCGAGCAGGTACTTCAGCATGTACTCGTGGCCTTTACCGGATGAACCCAGCAGGTTAGAGCGCCAGATAAACAGGTTACGCGGGTGGTTTTTGCCGTTTTCCGGCTGCTCCGCCGCAAAGCGAATAGAGCCGTCTTTCAGGGATTTGACGGTGTAATCCACCGGTGACATACCTGCTTTGGCCGCAGCCTCTGCGATACGCAGCGGGTTAGTGCCCAGCTGTGGTGCAGACGGCAGCCAGCCCATGCGTTCAGCGCGCACGTTGAAATCCAACAGATGGCCGGTGTAGCGGGATTTATCCGCCATTGGCGACAGCAGTTCCTGTGCGGTGACGGTCTCGTAACGCCACTGGCTGGAGTGGTTGTAGAAATAGGAGGTGCTGTTCATGTGACGCGCCGGACGCTGCCAGTCAAGGCCAAACGCCAGCGGCTGCCAGCCGGTCTGTGGACGCAGTTTTTCCTGGCCAACATAGTGTGCCCAGCCGCCGCCGCTCTGACCGACGCAGCCGCAGAAGATCAGCATGTTTATCAGGCCGCGATAGTTCATATCGAGGTGGAACCAGTGGTTCAGACCGGCACCGACGATGATCATTGAACGACCATGCGTCTTATCAGCGTTATCCGCAAATTCGCGCGCGGTACGGATGATATGGGCGCGCGGTACGCCGGTGATCTGCTCTGCCCATGCGGGGGTGTACGCTTTCACATCGTCATAGCTGGTGGCGCAGTTTTCATCGTTCAGACCGCGCTCCAGGCCGTAGTTGGCCAGCGTCAGATCGTAAACGGTGGTCACCAGCGCAGTAGAACCGTCGGCCAGCTGCAGGCGTTTCACCGGCAGCTTGTGCATCAGCACGTTTTCCAGCGCCACTTTGTTGAAGTGCTCGGAGCCTTCGCCGCCGAAGTACGGGAAGCCGACGTCGGCGATGTCGTCCTGGCTGCCGAGCATGCTCAGGCGCAGTTCAGTCTCATCACCGGAGGTACCGTCACGCTGCTCGAGGTTCCATTTGCCTTTCTCACCCCAGCGGAAGCCGATTGAGCCATTCGGCGCAACGATGTCGCCGCTGCTGTTACAGGCAACGGTTTTCCATTCCGGGTTGTTTTCCTGACCCAGGGCATCCACCAGGTCTGCCGCACGCAGCATACGGCCTGCCGCGTAGTAACCGTCGCGCTCTTCCAGCATCACCAGCATTGGCATGTCGGTGTATTTGCGCACGTAGTCGGTGAAGTACTGGCTTGGCTTATCGAGGTGGAACTCACGCAGCATCACGTGGCCCATCGCCAGCGCCATTGCGGCATCGGTACCCTGTTTCGGGGCCAGCCACAGGTCGCACAGTTTGGCGATTTCGGCGTAGTCCGGGGTAATGGCAACGGTTTTGGTGCCTTTGTAACGCACTTCGGTAAAGAAGTGGGCGTCAGGGGTACGGGTCTGCGGAACGTTAGAGCCCCAGGCGATGATATAGCTGGAGTTATACCAGTCGGCAGATTCCGGCACGTCGGTCTGCTCACCCCAGGTCTGTGGTGACGCAGGCGGCAGGTCACAGTACCAGTCGTAGAAGCTCAGGCAGGTGCCGCCGATCAGCGACAGGTAGCGCGCGCCGGAGGCGTAAGAGACCATCGACATCGCCGGGATCGGCGAGAAGCCTGCCACGCGATCCGGACCGTAGGTTTTAACGGTATAGACGTTGGAAGCGGCAATCAGCTCGTTAACTTCTTTCCACGAGGAGCGCACAAAGCCGCCGCGGCCGCGTGCCTGCTTGAAGCTTTTCGCTTTGTCGGCATCTTCAATGATTGAGGCCCAGGCATCCACCGGATCGCTGTGCTGCACTTTCGCTTCACGCCACATTTTCATCAGGCGTTTACGCATCAGCGGGTATTTCAGGCGGTTGGCGCTGTACAGGTACCAGGAGTAGCTGGCGCCGCGAGGGCAGCCGCGCGGTTCGTGGTTTGGCATATCAGGACGGGTACGCGGATAGTCCGTCTGCTGCATTTCCCAGGTCACCAGACCGTTTTTGACGAAAATCTTCCAGCTGCATGAACCCGTGCAGTTTACACCATGGGTGGAACGCACGACTTTGTCATGCTGCCAACGCTGACGGTAACCATCTTCCCAGTCCCGGTTGGTCTCCAGAAGCTGACCGTGCCCATCGGCAAATGTTTCACCCTTCTGCTTGAAGTAGCGAAACCGGTCCAGAAATTTACTCATCGGATATCTCCTGTGTGGAGCCTGTGGCTCTCTAAATCGACATTGCTGATTTGTGGCGAAGGTAACGCCCTGAAAGATGACGGGAATTGATAACGATCAAGGCGGCTCAGGTCTGTTGAGGAGGGCTTATCTTTCGCTACCCCGAAGGGGGTACGCACTCTTGTTTTGTATATCACTGTTAAACAAGGGTTTTTATTATTCATCGTACAAAAGAGAGAGCGTAATTTCATCCCCGGAGTTTTAAGGAGTAGACGATTCTGCTAAGCGACAGGGATCACAGTGCTACCCCCTGGCGAAGGGTTAACGCCCATGAGGATGTTGTAACTAATGACGAGCAAAAAAAAGCGCGGCACCAGGCCGCGCAAACGGATAATCACAACTTACTTTTTATTAGAATTACGCCCGTATACCACCCAGGTGATCACCACGCAGGCGATATAGAATACAAGGAATACTTTCATGGCATTCGCCGGGGAGCCGCTCAGCTCCAGCGAGATACCAAAGGCTTTTGGAATAAAGAAGCCGCCAATCGCGCCAATCGCCGAGATAAAGCCCAGCGCCGCCGCAGTGTCGGTGGCCGCCTCACGCATTGCCTGCTGCTCGTCACCACCCTGTGCTTTGACACGTTCCATCGTCATTTTACGGAAGATCACCGAGATCATCTGGAAGGTAGAGGCACTCCCCAGCCCGGCGGTCAGGAACAGCACCATAAACACCGCGAAGAAGGCGCTAAAATTGCCGCCCACGCCATTCACCGGCAGAGTCAGGAACAACAGAGCGCAGAAAATCGCCATCAGCACAAAGTTAACCAGGGTTACGCGCGTCCCACCCAGACGATCGGAAATCATCCCACCGGTTGACCGCGCCAGTGCACCAATGAACGGGCCGAAGAAGGCGTAATGCAGGATCTGCACGTCCGGGAACTGGGTTTTCGACAGCATTGCGAACCCGGCGGAGAAGCCGATAAACGAGCCGAACGTTGCCAGATACAGCAGGGCCATGATCCACAGATGGGCGCGTTTCAGTACCGGCAGCTGTTCGCGCAGCGAGGCTTTCGACGCCGCCAGATCGTTCATGCCGAACCACGCGGCCAGGGTTAAGACCACCAGGAAGGGCACCCAAATCCACGCTGCGTTCTGCAGGAACAGCAGCGAACCGTCGGCCTGCTCAACGCCCGATCCGCCAAAAACAGCAAAAATCGACACCGAAATCACCAGCGGCGCAATCAGCTGCATCACGCTGACGCCCATGTTCCCCAGACCGCCGTTCAGACCCAGCGCCCCGCCCTGCTTCTGTTTCGGGAAGAAGAAGCTAATGTTGGCCATGCTGGAGGCAAAGTTAGCCCCGGCAAAACCGCACAGCAGTGAAATGGTTACGAAGACGCTAAACGGGGTGGTGGTATCCTGCACCGCAAAACCCAGCCACACGCACGGGATGATCATGATCCCGGTACTGAACGCCGTCCAGCGACGACCGCCAAACAGCGGCACCATAAACGCGTACGGCACGCGCAGCAGCGCCCCCGAAAGCGCAGGTAACGCCGTTAACATAAACAGCTGATCGGTGGTAAATGTGAAGCCCACTTTTGGCAGATTGACCGCCACGGCGCTGAACAGCATCCAGACGCAGAATGCCAAAAGCAGACAGGGAACGGAAATCCACAGATTACGACTTGCTACACGCTGACCACGCTGTTGCCAGAACGCCGGATCTTCCGGACGCCACTCGGTAATCACCGCGCCAGATTCCCTTTCGGGGGAAGTTGAGTGACTCATAGACACCTCTGATTCTTAAAAGTTGGACAAAGATCAGGGTTTTAAGCGGGCGGTAAGTTGATATAAATCAAAGGAAAATGTCGCTAATTCAGGCGTAAAAACCAGCCATCACCCTAAGTGAGTAGCATTTTCCGCCAGAAAAGGTGTGGTTTTTCACGGTACTGCTCTTTCTGGCTACTCCTCTGCTCCCATTCACCTGGCTAATGGCAATTAGGAGGTAATCCTTTTTGGGTATGGGTATACTCCAGGGTATGCCTGAGAATAGGGCTCCTTCCAGGTCCAGGCATTGTCAGGAGCCAGACTGCTCTATGTTTAAACGCTGTTTTTCACCGCTGACGCTGGTTAATCAACTGGTGCTCATCGTCATGCTGTCCACCGCTATCGGGGTGACGGGGATGGCGATTTCCGGCTGGCTGGTACAAGGCGTCCAGGGCAACGCACACGCGATAAATAAAGCCGGCTCACTGCGGATGCAGAGCTACCGGCTGCTGGCGGCGATCCCGCTGTCAGCCGCAGATCAGGCCCTGCTGGACGAAATGGAAGTGACCGTCTTCAGCCCGGCGCTGAAAGACGCCGCACAGCGCGAAAACCAGCAACCTAAGCTGACAGCGCTACAGGGCTACTGGCACAACAAGCTGGAGCCAGGACTCAAGCAGGCGCAAAGCCCCGAGACGGTGGCCGCCGACGTGGCGAATTTTGTCAGTCGCCTGGACGATCTGGTGAGCGCATTCGACTCCAGCACCGAACAGCGCATCGCGCGGGTGGTGCTGATGCAGCAGCTGATGGCGGTGTTTATGGGGCTGCTGCTGGTGTTTACCATCGTCTGGCTGCGCAACAGGCTACTCCATCCGTGGCGACAGTTGCTGGCGGTAGCCCGCGCTGTAACCCAGCGCGATTTTACCCAGCGCGCACAGGTGAGCGGGCGCAATGAGATGGCGATGCTTGGCGACGCGCTGAATACTATGTCCGGCGAGCTGGCCGAAAGCTACGCGGTGCTCGAGCAGCGGGTGCGGGAAAAAACCGCCGGGCTGGAGCAAAAGAACGAAATTCTCTCCTTTCTGTGGCAGGCCAACCGTCGTCTGCATTCCCAGGTGCCGCTGTGCGAGCGGCTCTCACCGGTGCTGAACGGCCTGCAAAATCTGACCCTGCTGCACGATATCGAGCTGCGGGTGTACGACATGGAAGATGAAGAGAACCACCAGGAATTTACCTGCCAGTCAAATCTGAGTTGCGATGAAAAAGGCTGTCATCTGTGCCCGCGGGACCTGCCTCCCCTCGCCACCAGCGGAATCACGCTGAAGTGGCGACTGGCCGACAATCTGATGCAGTACGGTATTCTGCTGGCGACGCTGCCCGCCGGACGCCATCTGAGCCACGATCAGCAGCAGTTGGTCGATACGCTGGTGGAGCAGCTCACCGCCACCCTGGCCCTCGATCGCCATCAGGAAAAACAGCAGCAGCTGATTGTGATGGAGGAGCGCGCCACCATTGCCCGGGAACTACACGACTCTATCGCCCAGTCGCTCTCCTGTATGAAGATGCAGGTCAGTTGCCTGCAGATGCAGGACACCCACCTGCCGGATAACAGCAAACAGCTTCTGAGCCAGATCCGCAACGAGCTGAACACCTCCTGGGTGCAGCTGCGCGAGTTGCTCACCACCTTCCGCCTGCAGCTGACGGAGCCCGGCCTGCGTCCGGCACTGGAGGCCAGCTGTCAGGAGTTCAGCGCCCGACTCGGTTTTGCAATCGCCCTCGACTACCAGCTGCCGCCGCGCTTTGTGCCGTCCCATCAGGCCATCCATCTGCTGCAGATCGCCCGCGAAGCGTTAAGCAACGCGCTAAAACATTCCGGGGCGACAGCGGTTGCCCTGAGCGTGAGTCGTCATGATAATCAGGTCAAACTCACGGTTCGTGATAACGGCTGTGGCGTGCCGGAGAACGCCGAACGACATAATCACTACGGCTTAATCATTATGCGTGACCGCGCGCAAAGCCTGCGTGGCGATTGTCAGGTTCGCTGCGGCGAGTCCGGCGGTACCGACGTCATTGTCACCTTCATTCCCGAAAAGCCTCTTTTCACTGCCCAAGGAGAACACCATGTCTAATCAGGAGCCAGCAACAATCCTGTTAATCGACGATCATCCGATGCTGCGCACCGGCGTAAAACAACTTATCAGCATGGCGTCGGATATTACCGTCGTGGGCGAAGCCAGCAACGGTGAACAGGGTATTGAACTGGCCGAAGCGCTGGATCCGGATTTGATCCTGCTCGACCTGAATATGCCGGGGATGAACGGATTAGAAACCCTCGATAAACTGCGGGAAAAAACGCTCTCCGGCCGCGTGGTGGTGTTCAGCGTCTCCAACCATGAAGAGGACGTGGTCACCGCCCTCAAGCGCGGCGCCGACGGCTATCTGCTGAAGGACATGGAGCCGGAAGAACTGCTGAAATCTCTGCAGCAGGCCGCCGCGGGCGACATGGTGCTGAGCGAAGCCCTGACCCCGGTGCTGGCCGCCAGCCTGCGCGCCAACCGCGCCACCTCCGATCGCGACGTCACCCAGCTGACCCCGCGCGAGCGCGATATCCTCAAGCTGATTGCCCAGGGCCTGCCGAACAAGATGATCGCCCGCCGTCTGGACATCACCGAAAGTACGGTGAAGGTGCACGTGAAACATATGCTGAAGAAGATGAAGCTGAAATCGCGTGTGGAAGCGGCGGTGTGGGTCCATCAGGAACGTATTTTCTAGTTTAGTTGTCCGGCAGCAGGGCCCAGCGCGGGTCGTCTTCCGGGAACGTCATCAGCGGTGGCGTCAGTGCGAGCGTGATCTCATTGGACGAGACACGCTGCCCCTCGTCGTCCTCGACCACCACCGACAAGTGCCAGCGGTTGCTCGCCCCTTCACTGCTGTCCCAGGCAGGCACAATAATGCTCCAGCCCTCACTGCTGTCGGCCTTCGCCGGTGCAGTCAGACTCAACGCCTGCACATCCCCCTGCCAGTAGAGCTGCCGCACGCCGTGCCGGCTGCGAATATCCATTTTCAGCACCACTGTCTCACCCGGCTGCAATTCCCACGGCGGCGTTGCCAGCCAGGCCGAGAGTGTTTTTAGCTGGCGAAACTCCATTACCGGCAGATTCTGGCGTTCTGGCGGATCGTAACGGCTGCCCCGCAGCGAGCGACTGTCGGCCACTTCGCTGGCAGAGAGCTGTTTGGTCAGCGGCACGCCAAAGCGGTAGTTCAGCTTCATGCCGAGGTTATTCTGGCTGACGCCGCTTTCGCCCTGCTTGTGCGCGGCGGAGAAGGTCACCAGCGGTACCGGGGTATAGTTCAGGCCCAGGTTCACCGCCAGCGGATTGTGGTAGCCCGTTCCGGACTGGAACAGATCGACGCTGTCGCCAAAATATTGTTCAAAGCTGACGCTGGTGTTGAGGTGATGATAGAACGGCAGCCAGGCTTTGGCGGTGACGTCATAGCCGCGGGCCATGCGCTGCTCTTCGAGGGTCGAGGTGTTGCGCCAGCTGGCTAACGGCTGGTAGTAATTCGCCGACAGGCGCAGGTATTCGCCCCAGGCTTCGGCCCCGAGCCCGGCGCGCTGCAGGTTTTCATCCAGCAGGTTGTCGTAAAAGGTGTTGTAGCCGAGCAGCCAGCTGCCCGCCACCCAGCGCTGGCCGATGCCCGCATTGCTCACCAGCCCGTCGTCCTGCTGGGTCAGCCCGACCTGGCTCCAGGTCAGATACTGGTTATTGTCCTGCCAGGGGATAAACCAGCTGCCGCTGCTGCCGGTGAACCGCCCTTCGTCATTAACCAGCAGGTTAACGCTGGCGTTCCCCCAGGGTGAAAGCCAGGACTCAATATGATGATTCACCTCCTGGCTGACGGCATCCCGCACCTGACCAAAGGCAAACTGGCGGGCCTGCTCTTCGGCGGTCAGGCCGTTGTCAACCTGACTGGCCTCGCCAAACGCCTTCGCCATCTCCGCGAGGTGCTTTTCGCCCTCGCGGGTGGGTGCAGCCAGACCTAAATCCGGCAGGCCGTCGCCGTTGTTATCAAAGGGGTTTTGCGCCTGCTCAAGAAAGGATTTTGCGGCAGCCGAAAGGGTTCCGCTCATCATGAGCAGAAGCAAGACCAGCAGACGCGAGCGAGATAACACAGACATTAACGTCGTAACAGGGATCCATTTCAGACATAAAACACCCCTTACCTTATCGTTTTCTGGAAACAATTACAGCCTTAAGCACAATTTCAAGAATTTCCTGAATCCAGAGGGCAATACGGGGAACGTCGGTCGGGTAAGCGTAACGCCACATGACGCAGTTACGCCTTTACACACAGCATCGCCTTCAGTTCCGGCACGCAGGAGCCGCAGTTAGTGCCGCAGCGCAGCTTGCCTCCCAGTGCCGCAGCGGAATCACATCCTTCAACGATGGCCTGCTGAATCGCCTTCTCGCCAATGCTAAAACAGCTACAGATGATGCGCCCCGGATCAACCTGCTCCCCCGCCCCCTGTCCGTTCAATAACGCATGCCGCTCAGCGAGCTCGGCGGGTGCCGACTCAAAGGCTGCGGCAATCACCGCATGGGCAAGGGTTGGCAGCGCGGTACCTTCCCAGTAGCCGAGCATCAGTTGGTTGTGATGCCAGGCCAACAGGCTGCTACGCTCCCCGGTCTGCGCCACCTGTAACTGCCAGCCGTGCGAGCTGCAGTGGTTCATCAGCCACGTCAGCAGCGGTTTATCCCCCGCGAGGGTCAGACGCGACACGCCGGATGTGGCCTTGCGCCACCAGTTAACCGAGGCCGGCAACGTGAGTTCGTCCCGGCTGTAGAGTTCCCCCTGCCAGGCGGGTTGCCAGGGCATCAGCCGCACCGCGGTCTGTTTGCTCTCCGGCTGACCGGAGTACGGATCGCAGCGCCCTTCCACCAGCGCATTGATCTTGCCCTGGCGCGAGAAGCAGCTGTTCCAGTGCATCGGGGCAAACAGCTCCCCGACCCGCTGTCCGTCGTTAATCCGCGCCCGGGCGACCATCAGCCCGCGCGCGGAGCTGATGCGGGCCAGCTGGCCGTCCGCTACGCCGAGGCGCGCCGCATCCTCCGGGGAGACGTCCACCGTCGGCTCGTCGCGGTGCTGCATCAGCCTGGGCACATAGCCGGTGCGGGTCATGGTATGCCACTGATCGCGAATGCGTCCGCTGTTGAGAATAAAGGGATACAGCGCGTCCGGCGTTGCGCCGTGTTCCTGCGGAGTGACCGGCACCCGGTGGGCGCGGGTCAGTGCCTCACGGTCAATCGGCCACTGCCAGGGGGCAAGATCGTCCCACCCGGCGCGGGTCAGCTGCGCCAGTTCTACCAGGTTAAACGCCCGCTCGCCGTGGTTTTCAAAGGCTGACAGGGCGGCGTGTTCGGCAAAAATGGCATGGGGATGATCCCAGGCAAAGGCCGCGCCATGGCCCAGCTGCTCTGCGATGCGGGCGATGATCCACCAGTCGGCTTTCGCCTCCCCAGGTGCCTGGAGAAAGGCGCGCTGGCGTGAGATCCGCCGCTCGGAGTTGGTGACCGTGCCGTCTTTTTCGCCCCAGCCGAGGGCCGGAAAGCGAATGTGGGCGAAGCGGCTGGTGTCGGTATCGCGCATCACCTCAGAGACCATCACCAGCGGACAGGCGGCCAGCGCCTGGCATACCGCATGGCTGTCGGGCAACGATACTGCCGGGTTGGTGCCCATGATCCACACCGCTTTCACCTCGCCCCGGGCGATGGCGTCGAACAGCTCCACCGCCATCAGTCCCGGGGTCTGCGCCAGCCGCTCGGTGCCCCAGAAGCGGGCCACCCGGCTGAGATCGTCCGGGGTAAAGTTCATGTGCGCCGCCAGCTGATTTGCCAGCCCGCCCACTTCGCGTCCGCCCATCGCATTCGGTTGCCCGGTCAGCGAAAACGGCCCGCAGCCGTCGCGGCCAATTTTGCCGCTCGCCAGATGGACGTTGATGATCGCATTGCACTTGTCGCTGCCGCTGGCGGACTGATTTATGCCCATCGTGTACAGCGTAACCGCGCGCGGAGCGGCGATAAACCAGGCATAAAAGGTGGCGATATCGTCTTCTGCCAGGCCGCAAAACGCCGCCACCCGCGCCAACGGCCAGTCGCGCGCCCGCTGCTGCGCATCGCCCTCTTCGCCGTCAATGGCGTTCAGCAGGCCAACAAACAGTCCGGCATCGCTGCCCGGGGTCAGGGCCAGATGCAGATCGGCAATGTCGCAGGTGGCGGTGCGCCTGGGGTCGATCACCACCACTTTCATCTGCGGATGGTTGGCCCGCGCCTGCACCAGCCGCTGATAAAGCACCGGATGGGTCCAGGCGGCGTTGGACCCCACCAGCACCACCAGGTCGGTCTGTTCAATGTCTTCATAGCTGCAGGGGACAATGTCTTCGCCGAAGGCGCGCTTGTAGCCCACCACCGCCGAGGACATGCACAGCCGAGAGTTAGTGTCGATATTCGCCGCACCGATAAAGCCCTTCATCAGCTTGTTGGCGGCGTAGTAATCTTCGGTCAGCAGCTGGCCGGAGGCGTAAAACGCCACCGCCTGCGGGCCGTAAGTGTCGATAATCTCACGCAGGCGTTGGCCCGCCGTCTGTAGCGCCTGGTCCCAGCTGACCGGCTGGTCGTCGACTTCCGGCTGCAGCAGGCGTCCCGCCAGTCCGGTGGTCTCCCCTAACGCCGAGCCTTTCACGCACAGGCGGCCAAAATTGGCCGGGTGGCTGTCATCGCCGCGCACGCTCACTTCACCCGCGTCAACCCGGGCGATCACCCCGCAGCCAACGCCGCAGTAGGGACAGGTGGATCGGGTTTCCGTCATGAAGCCTCCGCGCGCATCACCAGTTCTTCGCTACCCACCAGCACCCGGTCGCCGTCAATTTTCACCGGCCAGGCGCGCACCGCCACTTCACCAGTCTCGAACTGACGTCCATCGCGCAGGCGGATCCGCGTTTTGTACAGCGGGGAGATCACCACCGGCTCGCCGCCCGCATCACCCAGAATGCCACGGGACAGCACGCTGGCGTCGCCGCCCGGCTCGCGATCTTCCAGGGCATAAATCGCCTTACCAAAGCGGAACAGCGCAATTTGCTGCTGACCCAGTCGGGCACCAATTCCGGCCTGTTCGGGGATATCTTCCACGGTGCAAACGTCCTGCCAGCGTTTGTGAGTCGCCGGTTGCGCGTCGCTGCCCAACGTGCGGAACTGCGCCAGACGGCCAGGGTCCTGCAGGGTGGTTTGCCATTCGCACTGGTAGGTTTCCACGACGCGGGCCATCTCCTGCTCCAGCTCGTCGGCAAGGCCGAGGCTGTCGTCGATAATCACTTCGCGCAGGTAGTCCAGCCCGCCTTCGAGGTTATCCATCCAGGTGCTGGTGCGCTGCAGGCGATCGGCGGTGCGGATGTAGAACATCAGGAAGCGGTCGACGTAGCGCAGCAGCGTGGCGTCATCGAGATCGCTGGCAAACAGATCCGCATGGCGCGGCTTCATGCCGCCGTTACCGCAGAGGTACAGGTTCCACCCCTTGTCGGTGGCGATCACCCCCACGTCTTTACTCTGGGCTTCGGCGCACTCGCGGGTACAGCCCGACACCGCCATCTTGATCTTATGCGGCGCGCGTAGCCCCTTGTAGCGGTTCTCGAGGGTCACCGCCAGCCCGGTGGAGTCCTGCACGCCGTAACGACACCAGGTGGAGCCAACGCAGGATTTCACCGTGCGCAGGGATTTGCCGTAGGCGTGTCCGGTTTCAAACCCGGCATCGATCAGCAGCTGCCAGATCTCCGGGAGTTGCTCCAGCCGGGCACCAAACAGGTCGATACGCTGTCCGCCGGTGATTTTGCTGTACAGCTGATAGCGTTTGGCAATCTGGCCGATGGCGATCAGCCCGTCGGCAGACACTTCCCCCGCCGCCATGCGCGGCACAATCGAGTAGGTGCCGTCTTTCTGAATATTGGCAAAGAAGCGGTCGTTGGTGTCCTGCAGCGGCAAATGTGCCGGTTTCAGCAGGTATTCATTCCAGCAGGAGGCCAGCACCGACCCGACCAGCGGCTTACAGATCTCGCACCCGTGGCCCTGGCCGTAGCGGCTAATCAGCTGGTCAAAGGTATGGATGCGGTTGACGCGCACCAGGTGGTAGATCTCCTGACGCGAATACGCGAAGTGCTCGCAGATATCTTTCTTCACTTCCACGCCCTGGGCGGCAAGCTGGAACTCCATCACCTGTTTGACCAGCGCGGTGCAGCCCCCGCAGCCGGTGCCCGCTTTGGTGCACTGTTTTACCGTCCCGATCTCGATGGCACCGTTGCTGACGGCCTGGCAGATATCACCTTTACTGACGTTGTGACAGGAGCAGATCTGCGCGCTGTCCGGCAGGGCCGCCACACCCAGCGCTTTTGGCGCGCTACCGGCAACGGCGGGCAGGATCAGGGTTTCCGGATCTTTCGGCAGGCTGATGTCGTTGAGCATCATCTGCACCAGAGTGGCATATTCGCTGGCATCCCCTACCAGCACGCCGCCGAGCAGGGTTTTGCCGTCGGCGCTGACCACGATTTTTTTGTAGATCTGCTGTGGCCCGTGGGTCCACTGGTAGCTCTGGGATCCCGGCGTGCGGCCGTGGGCATCGCCGAACGAAGCCACGTCTACGCCGAGCAGCTTCAGTTTGGTGCTCATGTCCGCCCCGCTGAAGGCGTTGTCTTCCCCCGCCAGCGCGGCAGATGCCACCCGCGCCATCTGGTAGCCGGGAGCCACCAGGCCGTAGATTTTACCGTCCCAGAGGGCGCATTCGCCGATGGCGAAGATGTCTTCATCGGAGGTGCGGCACTGGTTGTCGATGCCGATCCCGCCGCGCTCCCCAAGCTGTAGGCCACATTCGCGGGCCAGCGTATCCTGCGGACGGATCCCGGCGGAGAACACCACCATGTCGGTGGCCAGTTCGCTGCCGTCAGCGAAGCGCAGCACCATCCCCGCGTCAGTTTCAGCAATCTCAGTAGTGGCTTTGCTGGTATGCACTCCCACCCCGAGGGCTTCAATTTTACGCCGCAGCATCGCCGCGCCGTCGTTATCAAGCTGCACCGCCATCAGATTCGGGGCAAACTCCACCACATGTGTCTCCAGACCAAGCTGCTTGAGCGCGTTAGCCGCCTCCAGCCCCAGCAGCCCGCCGCCAATCACCACCCCGGTGCGTGAATGTTTGGCGTGAGCGGCAATGTGGTCGAGGTCGTCCAGCGTGCGGTAGACAAAGCAGCCCGCCAGCTCGCGTCCCGGCACCGGCGGCACAAACGGCCAGGAGCCGGTGGCCATCACCAGTTTATCCCAATGGGTCTCGTGCCCGCCTGCGGTGCGCACCACGCGCGCCTCACGGTCGATCGCCACAATCTGCTGGGACAGGCGCAACTCAATGCCGTTATCGGCAAAGAAATCCCCCGCCACCATCGACAGCGAATCGGCGCTGCGTCCGGCAAAGTATTCCGAAAGATGGACCCGGTCATAGGCGGCATAACGCTCTTCGCCGAAGACCACGATCTGGTATTGCTGATGCAGATTGCGGTTTACGCAGTCTTCAAGAAAATGGTGGCCGACCATACCGTGCCCAACCACCACCAGAGTAGGTTTTGTCATAGCGTTCTGTCCTGCAACCTGCGGCTGCGTAGTGAATTGATCGAACAGCCAGTCCGCCTGAGCGGGCTCTGGCGTAGCCAGTAAATCAGTGAGGGTGGCCGCGCTGCGGCAATCCCCCATCAGCAGCACGCCTGCCAGCGTGCCGTTACGGATCAGTAAGCGGCGATAATGGCGGGTCAGCGGATCCCAGCTGGTCCACACCGCATCGTCAGCCTGGGCGTTCACCTGCCCGGCGCTGAACAACTCCACCCCGGTAACTTTCAGGCGCATGCCGCCTTCGCTCGGGGTAAACGGGGTGACGCTGTCGCCTGCCAGCCGGGCGGCGAGGATCTCCGCCTGCGCCAGACATGGCGCCACCAGGCCCCAGATCTGGCCATCAATTTCGCAGCACTCGCCGATGGCGCTGATGCCGCGTAACGCGGTGCACATCTGATCATCTACCTGAATGCCGCGCCCGCACGGCACACCGCTGGCCTGCGCCAGGGCGATGTTCGGCGTGACGCCCGTCGCCAGCAGCACCCGACTGGCGGCAAGCGTGCGGCCGCTGGTGAGGGTCACGGAGTCGGCGGCGATCTGCGTCAGCCCGGCGTTCAGCTCGCAGCGGATCCCGCGCGCGTCGAGCGCCTGCTCCAGCAGCAATCCGGCGTGGCTGTCGAGCTGCTGCTCCATCAGCCACGGGCCGCGATGAATTAAAGTGACGTTGTCACATTGACGCTGTAACGCCGCCGCCGCTTCCACCCCCAATACCCCGCCGCCCAACACCACCGCCGGACCGGGGGTGGCGAGAATGGCGTTCACGTCATCGAGCGTGCGAAAGGTGAAGACATTGGGCAGCTGGCTACCAGGGATCGGCGGCACAAACGGCTGGGATCCGGTGGCAAACACCAGTTCATCCCACGTCAGTTCACGGCGGTCGGTGCTGAGCGTCCGCGCCGCAACATCCACCCCCAGCACCCGCTCGCCGCACAGCACCGTTACGCCGCGCTGGCGATACCATTCGTCATCGTGCAGCCGGATGGCGGCGACACTTTTTTCGCCCCCGAGCACCGGCGAAAGCTGAATGCGGTTGTAGGCAGGCGCCCGCTCGTCGCCAATCACCGTGATGGCGAAGCGGCCGGGCGCGCGGTCGGTTAACGAGGCAATCAGCCGCGTTGCCGCCAACCCGTTTCCAATGATGACCAGGCGCATGGGGTGCTCCTCAGGCCGCTTTCGGCTGTTTTTCGTAGAGGAAATGCAGGATCTGCTGACGCATATGGTGATAGCGGCTGTCTTCCGCCAGCTGCACCCGGTTGCGCGGGCGCGGCAGATCGACGCGCAATATCTCACCGACCGTCGCCGCCGGGCCGTTGGTCATCATCAGCACCCGATCCGAGAGCAGCACCGCTTCGTCTACGTCGTGGGTGATCAGCACGATGGTGGTATTCAGCTCCTGCTGGATTTTCATCACGGAATCCTGCAGATGGGCGCGGGTCAGAGCGTCGAGCGCGCCAAAGGGCTCATCCATCAGCAGCACTTTTGGCTTCATCGCCAGCGCGCGGGCAATGCCGACGCGCTGCTTCATGCCGCCGGAAATCTCGCCGGGGCGTTTGTGGATGGCGTGCCCCATCTGCACCCGATCGAGGTTGTGCTCGATCCACTCCCGGCGTTCCGCTTTGCTCATGCTGCGGCGGAACACCTGATCCACCGCCAGCGCCACGTTGTCGAAGCAGGTCAGCCACGGCAGCAGGGAGTGGTTCTGGAATACCACCGCCCGCTCCGGGCCTGGCCCGGCAATTTCACGGTTGTCACAGAGCAGCCCGCCCTCGGTAGGCAAGGTGATGCCCGCGATCAGGTTCAGCAGCGTTGACTTGCCGCAGCCGGAGTGACCAATCAGGCTGACGGTCTCCCCTTCGTGAATATCAAATGAGACGTTCTGCAGCGCCAGAAACTCGCCGCTGGCGGTGGAAAAACGTTGGCTGACGGCCTGGACCTGAATTAATGGTTTCATGTGCGCTCCTTATTTTTCCTGCCAGCTGAAACGACGGGCGATCAGCATCAGCCCCTGCTCCAGCAGTAAACCGACCACGCCGATAATGACGATGGCGATAAGAATATTTTCAACGTTGAGGTTGTTCCACTCGTTCCAGATCCAGAAGCCGATCCCCAGCCCCCCGGTGAGCATCTCTGCCGCGACAATCACCAGCCAGGCGATACCGATGGAGAGACGTACCCCGGTCAGGACCGCAGGCAGCACCGCCGGGAACAGAATGCGGCGCATCACCGTCCACTCTGAGAGTTGCAATACCCGCGCCACGTTGAGGTAATCTTCCGGAATACGGCGTACCCCTTCGGCGGTGTTAATCACCATCGGCCAGATCGAGCAGATAAAAATGGTCCAGCTGGAGGCGGGTTCTGCTTTCTGAAACAGCAGCAGGCCAATCGGCAGCCAGGCCAGCGGGCTGACCGGACGCAGGAGCGCAATCAGCGGGTTAAACATGCGGGCCAGAAAGGTGAAGCGGCCGATCAGGAACCCCAGCGGAATCCCGACCAGCGCCGCCAGACCAAAACCGATGGCCACGCGCTGCAGGGAAGCCAGCACGTTCCAGCCCACCCCCATGTCGTTTGGCCCGTCACGGTAGAACGGATCGGCAAACAGCGTCATGGCCGAATCCAGGGTGCTGAGCGGCGTCGGAAAGCCTTTGCTGTTCAGCGCGGCCAGCTGCCAGGCCAGCACCAGCAGCCCCAGACCGAGCACTGCCGGGATCAGCCGCTGCAGCAGGGCATTAATCTGCCGGGCGAAGGCCGGTGCGCGACGGCGTACCTGAACCGGCGGCAGGGTGATGACTTCACCGCTGACCGGCGCGGCGGGTGCCGCTTTGGTGTTTACTTTTTTCATATCAGGCCCCTGTACGGTGAATGGCAAAACTGTTGGCGTACGCTTTCGGCTCGGTCCCGTTCCAGACGGTGCCGTCCATCAGCCGGCTGCTGCGCAGCGGTGACGAAGGTGTTGAAATCCCTCCCACCGCGGTAGCAGCGTCCTGCCAGATATCGGTGCGGTTAATGCGTTTGGCGATGGCGGCGTAATCCGGGTCGGTTTTCAGCAGCCCCCAGCGGCGGAACTGGGTTAAGAACCACATGCCGTCGGAGTGCCACGGGTAGCTGACCGCCCCCTCGCCGAAGAAGCGAATCGGGTTGGTATCCTGCCAGCGCTGTCCGACGCCGTTGTCGTACTCCCCCAGCATGCGCCCGGTGAGGTACTGCTCTTTGGTGTTGAGCCAGGCGCGACGCGCCAGCAGCTGGGCGGTCTCCTGCTTGTTCTGCGGCGAGGCATCGATCCAGCGCTGCGCCTCCAGCAGGGCGCTGACCAGCGCCCGGGCGGTGTTCGGGTGACTCTCGACCCACTCCTGGCGGGTACCGAGGATTTTTTCCGGGTGCTCTGGCCATACCGACTGGGAGGTGGCAGCGGTAAAGCCGATCCGGTCATTGATGGCGCGCGCGTTCCACGGCTCGCCGACGCAAAAGCCAACCATGTTGCCGATGCGCATGTTCATCACCATCTGCGGCGGCGGCACCACCACGGTGCGCACGTCGTCGAATGGATTGATGCCCGCACTCGCCAGCCAGTAGTAGAGCCACATGGCGTGGGTGCCGGTCGGGAAGGTATGGGCGAAGGTGTAGCTGCCCGGTGCCTGCTGTCCAATCAGCTTTTTCAGCCCCTCGACGTCGCGCACGCCCTGCTGCGCCAGCTCGCTCGAGAGGGTGATCGCCTGCCCGTTCTGGTTGAGGGTCATCAGGTTCGCCATCTGTTTAGGCTTCCCGGCGATCCCCAGCTCCAGGCCGTACAGCAGGCCGTAAAGAATGTGTGCAGCGTCGAGTTCCCCCGCCACCAGCTTGTCGCGGACGGCGGCCCAGCTGGCCTCTTTGGTCGGCACCAGGGTAAAGCCGTATTTTTTATCGAACCCTTTATAAGCCGCGATCGCCAGCGGCGCGCAGTCGGTCAGCGGGATAAAGCCGACGCGCACGGTATCGAGCTCCGGCTTATCGGAGCCTGCGGCCCACGCGGTCTGCATCAGGCCCGGCAACATCATTGCCCCGCCCGCCAGCGCGCTGGCCTGTAAGAAACGCCGTCTTGTCCATTCCACCATGCTCACTCCCGAAAAAATGCCAAAAAAAAGCGCCCGGCAGTGCCGAAGCACTGCAGGACGCCTTTATCCTGAAGACTGGCGCACCGCCGTTGGCGCGCCGTCTAACATTGTTAATTAACTATTGCAAAGATGATGCCAGCTTTTAAATCCTTTCCCGACGGGCTTTTTCTGCCTGCGGGCAGGTAAAACGCACCTGAATCATGCAGGCGTTGCCCGTCCGCAGTGCAACTAGCCTTTGGAGGTCTCCTGCCACAGCGCCTTCACCGTCAGCAGCGCCCGGGCGATATCCACCATCCTCTGATTTTTATCCATCGCCATTTTGCGCAGCTGGCACCAGGCCTGCTCCTCGCTCATCTGCTGATGGGTCATAAGTACGCTTTTGGCTTTATCGATCACCTTGCGCTCCTCCAGCGTGTCGCGCATTGAGGCCAGCTGGCGGGAGAGTTGTTCAATCTCGCGCGCCTGCTGGCGCACCAGCGGCAGGAGCGGCTTTTGCGGATACAGCGCCAGGGGTTCATCCGCCAGCGGCTCTTCTGCCGGGTAGTCGTCAGCCCGGGCGATCAGCGCGTCGACCGCCAGCATCAGGTCGGCGATCTGCAACTCTTCGAGGGTGCGCAGCTGTTCCAGCCGCGCGGTTTGCAACGAGAACCAGTGCAGGGCCAGCACGCCCTTATCCGCCGCGGGCTGGCGGGTGCAGGCCTGCCGCCGCAGCTGTTCGGTCTCGGCACCCGGCACGCTGAGGGTAAAGTGCTCGTGCAGCGCAACCGGCGCCAGAGAGAGGAAAACATCGAAGCAAGCCTGCTGCCCGTCGATCCGATCCACCAGGGTCTGGCGCATCTCATCGCTGAAAAAGCCCTGGGTAAAGCCGATCGCCCCCAGCGCCCGCTCCTGCCCCACCAGTTCTTTGCCCTGCATCAGGCTGTAGAGCGCGACAAATCTGCCCGCGATTTGCGGATCGTCAATGCTGTCATTGAGCTGCGGCACGATACTGAGCAAATTGCGCAGGGCGCGGCTGTAGTGTTCCATCGCCGTGGCGGCGGGCAGCGAGCAGGCGGTGATGGCCTCGCGAAGCTGAGGCAGTTGCTCCAGGCTTTGCAGGGCGCTGGCGACGCGTTCGCACAGGGTGCTGCTGGCCATCAGCGGCGTACCCAGCGCATGGTGCAGCGCCGTGCGCTGATCGTCGACCAGCGCGCGGCTGGCCTTGCACTCCAGGGCATACAGCGTACCCTGCGAGCAGAGCCAGATATTCGACGCCCCGCGCTCGCACTGGAGCATATGCGCCAGGTGGCTAATCCGGCTCACCAGCGTGCCGAGCTGCGCCAGTTTGCACAGCTGCTGTTTGCGCATCAGTCTGGCGTGCTGGAACCATTCAGTGGCGCCGGGTAGACGGCCAGTGATTATCGTCATGCTTACTCTCCCGGGTCAGTGTGTTAAGGAGATAAGCAATATTCATGCCTTTTCAACTATCAGGAGTCAAAATGCAGAAGATCGTGATTGTCGCCAACGGCGCGGCCTACGGCAGCGAGTCGTTATTTAACAGCCTGCGGCTGGCCATCGCCCTGCGCGAACAGGAAGACGCGCTGGATTTACGCCTGTTTTTAATGTCCGATGCGGTAACCGCCGGGCTGCGCGGGCAGAAACCGGCCGAGGGGTATAACATTCAGCAGATGCTGGAGATCCTGACCGCACAGGATGTGCCGGTGAAGCTGTGCAAGACCTGCACCGATGGGCGTGGGATCAGCGCCCTGCCGCTGATTGACGGGGTTGAGATCGGCACTCTGGTCGAGCTGGCGCAGTGGACGTTGGCTGCCGATAAATTATTAACATTTTAATAATTTCCAAAAGAATATATTTTTTGCTTATGACCGCGGTTCCAGCATCAAGTTTACCTGCTCATTGCCGATAGGCTTTGTATTCTCACTCAGCAGGTATTTCTCTATGTTCAGGTCAATTCGCGCTCGTATTATCGCGGCGACAGTCGGTTGTCTGGTCGTCGCCCTTCTTCTTAATACCGTCATTAATTTCCAGGTAACGCGCGAGGACAACCAGCAGTCGCAGCGCGATATGCTGGCCAGCACCCGCGCCAGCCACAGTCTGGCGATCGGCGACTGGGTCAACAGCAAGATGATGGTGATCAACTCCCTGCAGAGCGTGGCCCTGAGCGACGATCCGGTGCCGATGTTTAAACAGCTGGCGCAGGCGGGCGGGTTTATTAACGTCTACGTTGGCTATGCCAGCAAAACGGCAAAATTCTCTGAGCCTGCCGGGGTGCCTGACGATTACGATCCTACCATACGCCCTTGGTATCAGCAGGCCGCCAAAGAAGGTCGCCCGGTGGTCACCGCCCCGTATGTCGATACCGGCACCAAAAAACTGGTGGTCACCTTTGCCGTACCGGTGATAGAGAACGGCGAACTGAAAGCGGTGCTGGCAGGTGATGTGGCAATGGATAGCGTGATCGCCAACGTGCAGGGCATCCACCCGACCCCGGCCAGCAGCGGTCTGCTGATCGACAGCGACGGCACGGTGATTGCTGCCAACGATCCGGCCCTGACGCTGAAGCGATTTAACGACGTCATCAGCGGCGTGGATCTCAATGCCCTGAAACGCGGCGACAGCGTGGTGGGTCAGTTTAACGGGGTGACAAAAACCTTCGCCGCCGCACCGATTGCCGGTACCCAGTGGCAGCTGATAGTCGCCCTCGACAGCGCGGATGCTACCGCGGGGATGCGCACCCTGGTGAAGGCCTCGGGGCTGTCGCTGGCCATCCTGGTCCTGCTTAGCGGGGCGGTGGTCCACTTTGTGATTGCCCGCCTGCTGAAAAGGCTGTCGGAGATCCGCGACGCAATGCACGCCATTGCCAACGGCACCAACGATCTCTCCCAGCGTCTGCCGGAAAAAGGCGACGACGAGGTGGCGCAGATTGCCCATGCGTTTAACGCCTTCAGCGACAAGCTGTCGGTAGTGATGGTGCAGTTGCGCGACGCCAGCGCCTCGGTGAAAAATGCCGCCCAGGAGATTGCCGCCGGTAACCGGGATCTCTCCGGTCGTACCGAACAGGCCGCCTCCAGCCTGCGCGAAACCGCCAGCGCCGTAGAGCAGATCACCGCCTCGGTCGCCCAGTCGACCGAATCGGCGGCGGTGGCTAACAGCCAGGCCGAGAAAGCCTCTGAAGCCGCCTCACGCGGTGGCAGCGTGGTATCGCAGGCGATCTCAACGATGCAGGCCATCGAAGCGGCGTCTACCCAGATTGGCGACATCACCAGCGTGATTGACGGTATTGCCTTCCAGACCAACATCCTGGCGCTGAACGCCTCGGTAGAAGCGGCGCGCGCGGGCGAACAGGGTCGCGGCTTTGCGGTGGTAGCCGGTGAGGTGCGTAATCTCGCCAGCCGCAGCGCCCAGGCGGCCAAAGAGATTAAAACCCTGATTGATTCCACCACCAACAGCGTGGCGACCGGTTCGCGCTACGTTCATCTGGCCGGACAGAGCATGGATGAGATCGTCACCAGCATCGGCAGCATGTCGGGGATCATGCGGGAAATTACCGTCGCCACCAGCGAGCAGATGAAAGGCATTCAGGAGATTAACCGGGCGGTGACGCACCTCGACGGTATGGTGCAGCAGAACGCCGAGCTGGTGGTGCAATCGGCCGCGGCGGCCAGCGCCCTGCAGGGTCAGGCGGGCGAGCTCGCTGAAACCGCCGGACATTTCCGCATTTAATATCAATCCACTGCCTGAAAGCCGTGTAATGCGGCGTCAGCTGAAAGCTTTCAGGCATATTGTCATTTTTGTTTAAGGGTTATGACATTTTTTGATCAAAATCAGCATCGGCTGCCTTCCCCTTTGGTGTTATGTCATGAGTGAATTGTGAACAACATCACGCTCAGGATTAGCCGCAAGGAGAGCGTTGTTTCCAGAAACGGGGTAAAAAATGGCACTGGTGAAAGCAAGTTTGAAATTGTTTGGCGGGGATACGGTGGTGGTACGTTGCTCAGAGCGTTGTCATATTCATCTGATGAACCACAAAGCGCCGCGCAAAACGCAGGCGGATATTTTAAGCGTTGAGGATCGGGACAACGCGTGGCTCACGGTGCCGTATACCGGCACCTGGGAAGTGCTGATCGACAGCCACAGTCAGTCGCTCGAGCATTCGATTAGCTTCGTCGCCGCGTAACAATACTCGCCCGGTGCGCCGCAAGGCCACCGGGCATTTTTTCAGGCAAAGCCCGCGCGCAGTTGAGTTTCGGGCAGGCTATTTTCCAGTAAAGCCCGCACGTTCGACACCAGCTCATTCAGACAATCATCCTGCATACCGAGGCGCGTCAGCTCCTGATCGAGTGAGAACAGGTACTGGGCATTGGTGCCAAGCGGTCCGCTGGCGGCGGCGATCAGCGGCGCAATCACCTGCGTGCGCGTATCGGCTTCAAACAGCGGATGGCGCGGATCCATTATAAAGACCAGCGCGTTGACGGTGCGTCCGTCATCGAGATCCAGCTTGCACCAGCTCGGCATATAGCAGCCGGTGATCATTTCACGCTTCCACAGCAGGGCCAGCTCCTCTTCCAGCGTCGCATCCGGCAGGCGATAGGCCACCCCCGTGGTGCGTCCGCCCTCTTTCAGGGCAAGCATCCGGCCTGGCTGACAGGCACTGCCGCGTCCGGCGGTCAGGCGCAAACAGAATGCGCGATGCCAGCCCGGCAGCGTCCCGGTGGCGGACTCTTGATAGTCCAGTGCCGGGTTCCACATCAACGAACCATAACCAAAGAGCCACACGGGACCGGCGTCCGGACGGCACGCCAGCGTTGCCGCCAGCGACGCTGCACGCTGTTCAGCCGACCAGAGCAGCGACTCTTCAATATCACCAAAGGCCGTTTTACAGTCGGCCTTCATCAGAAAATCACGCGTAATCATTTTGCACCTCTGCCACTGCTTGCTTCCTTGCGATACCTTTATATGAACCTTCCAGGTCTTTTTACTGCTCAATTAGAAAGCAGTTACAGTGACGATATGCAATAAATCGGCCGCATGCAACTCAGGGGATGAATAACCGCCTTAAATATCAAATTGCAGGCTGCTAACTATTTGTCCTGATTTAATCAGCGGGCTATTTCTTCTTGTGCCATTTGTCGTCGTCCCCCTTTTGGTAGTCGTGCTTCACGGCCGCCCAGGCCACGCGGTGCGCGGTCTCCTCCCGGGTGGCATCGTCCCGCCTGTCGTCTTTATCCTTATACTGATCCCAGGCGCTGTTGAAGGCTTCTTTGTAGATCTCCTGCGCATGTGCGGGTAACACATGCTGGACACTGTCGGGTAAATCGCTTTTCGTTTTGTATGGCATTGCAAACCCCTATTTTTAATCACTTATTAAGTGTGGCTCACAATGCTGACGGCTTCCAGCTTTAAGAATAAACGGATTATTATGTTTTATAATTCACTGTTATTAAGGATATATTTAACAAAAATGTCTTATTATGGCTCACTCAACACCTAAAACAGCCAAACCGTAAATTCAGGTAAAAGGTAAGCGGAAGTTAACGCTAATCTGTTAATTTAACGTTCCGCTTTTTCTATCTATAATTACAAGCACCTGCATACATGGAGAATCACATGACAACCACACACGAGACGGTGAAAACCCGTCATAAGGAGACGTCTCTCATTTTCCCGCTGCTGGCGCTGGCGGTGCTGTTCTTCTGGGGAAATAGCCAGACGCTGCCAGTGGTCATCGGCATTAACATCCTTGCCCTTATCGGTATTTTGAGTAGTGCTTTTAGCGTGGTGCGCCATGCTGACGTGTTAGCCCACCGCCTCGGCGAACCCTACGGTTCCCTGATTTTAAGTCTCTCTGTCGTTATTCTGGAAGTGAGCCTCATTTCTGCGCTGATGGCGACCGGCGACGCCGCCCCGACCCTGATGCGCGACACCCTTTATTCCATCATCATGATTGTCACCGGCGGTCTGGTTGGCTTCTCGCTGCTGCTGGGCGGGCGTAAATTTGCTACCCAGTATGTGAATCTGTTTGGCATTAAACAGTATCTGATTGCCCTCTTCCCGCTGGCGATTATCGTGCTGGTGTTTCCGATGGCGCTGCCCGGAGCCAACTTTACGACCGGTCAGGCCCTGCTGGTGGCATTGATTTCAGCGGCGATGTACGGCGTGTTTTTGCTGATTCAGACCAAAACGCACCAGAGCCTGTTCGTGTATGAGCATGAAGATGAAGGCGACGACGATGACCCGCATCACGGTAAACCGTCAGCGCACAGCAATCTGTGGCACTCGATTTGGCTGATCGTGCATCTGATTGCGGTTATCGCCGTGACCAAAATGAACGCGGCACCGCTGGAAACGCTGCTGACAGAGCTGAATGCGCCGGTGGCCTTTACTGGCTTCCTCGTCGCGCTGCTGATCCTCTCCCCGGAAGGGCTGGGGGCACTGCGGGCGGTGCTGAACAATCAGGTGCAGCGCGCCATGAACCTGTTCTTTGGTTCGGTGCTGGCCACCATCTCCCTGACCGTTCCGGTGGTGACGCTGATTGCCTTCCTGACCGGCAACGAGCTGGTGTTTAGCCTTGGCGCTCCGGAGATGATTGTGATGGTCGCTTCGCTGGTGCTGTGTCAGATTTCGTTCTCTACCGGGCGGACCAACGTGCTGAACGGTGCGGCGCATATGGCGCTGTTTGTTGCGTATCTGATGACGATCTTTGCCTAGCCTGTCACTGGGCAAAAAAAAACCCGCCGAGGCGGGTTTTTTCATTCATGACGATCAGTTGCTGGTGTCCAGCTCGTCAAAGTTTTTGACCAGGTCGTCAATCGCTTTGATTTGCTTCAGGAACGGCTCCAGCTTGTCCAGCGGCAGTGCGGACGGGCCGTCGCATTTCGCATTGGCTGGATCCGGGTGGGCTTCGATAAACAGCCCCGCCAGACCGGTAGCCATACCGGCACGCGCCAGCTCAGCAACCTGCGCACGACGACCGCCAGAGGCGGCGCCAAACGGGTCGCGGCACTGCAGGGCGTGGGTGACGTCGAAGATCACCGGGGACTGGTTCGACACGTTCTTCATCACGCTGAAGCCCAGCATATCCACAACCAGGTTGTCATAGCCGAAGTTGGAACCACGGTCGCAGAGGATCACTTTGTCGTTACCGCCTTCGATAAACTTGTCGACAATATTCCCCATCTGCCCCGGGCTGACGAACTGCGGTTTTTTCACGTTGATGACGGCACCGGTCTTCGCCATCGCTTCAACCAGATCGGTCTGACGGGCGAGGAACGCAGGCAGCTGGATCACGTCAACCACGTCAGCAACCGGCTGCGCCTGGCTGGCTTCGTGAACGTCGGTGATCACTTTCACGCCGAACGTCTGCTTCAGCTCCTGGAAAATCTTCATCCCCTCTTCCAGACCCGGGCCACGGTAAGAGTGAATAGAGGAGCGGTTGGCTTTGTCAAAAGAGGCCTTAAACACGTACGGGATCCCCAGCTTCTGGGTAACAGTCACGTAGTGTTCGCAGATGCGCATCGCCAGATCGCGGGATTCCAGAACGTTCATGCCACCGAACAGCACGAACGGCAGGTCGTTCGCTACCTTGATATCGCCAATGCTAACCACTTTTTGTTTCATAGGATCGCCTTATTCAGGGGTGAATCGGAATTAAGATTAATGCAACGTAATCTGTTTATGCGCGATGGAGTTAATCTGCGCGCGAATCATTTCGCTGATCGGATCTTCCGGACACTGCTCAACGAAATAATTCAAATCAGTCAGCGCCACGTGGTCGCACTCCAGCTGGACGTAGATCAGGCCGCGGTCGCGGATCTCGTAGGGATCTTCCGGGTTAAACTGCAGCAGCACCTCACTGGCGCGTAATGCCAGTTCCATCTGCCGCTCTTCCATCAGCGCAGATTTTAAGGTGTCCAGCAGCTTGCGCACCACTTCGGCGTTGTCCGCTTCGTCCAGATCTTCATTGAACAGCTCGGCCAGCGGACTAATATTGCCCTTCAGCCAGACGTCCAGCGTATGTTCATCAAGAGTGTCGCCGTTGAACGGGTTGATTAACCACATTTCTCCGTCGAGCCACTCGGCGCGCAGCAGCATCTGCGTCGGGAAGATGACCGGCACCAGCGGGATATCCAGACGGTGCGCCACCCACAGCAAAATCGCCCCCAGCGCAACGGCGCTGCCCTGGCGGTGTTCCAGAACCTGATCGAGCCACAGCGCATCGGAAAGACGATACACGCCGCGCTTATCGCTGAAGCCCCATTCGCCGTAGAACAGTTCAATCAGCTTTTCCAGCTGCCAGTCCTGCGGGCGCGTCTGATGAATCTCTTCACGCGCCAGACTCACCAGCTTCTCCAGCTCGTCGTAGACGTTCTGCGAGACGAAATCATCGCGGATCATCTCCGAGACCTGGATCATGCCGTCGCACAGCGGCACTTTATTAAATTCGAAATCGGCCAAGGACTTCATGACTTACCCCAGTAACGGTATTCTTGTGGTGGCGAGTTTAATGATGATGTACAGCACCACCAGCCCCAGCAGAAAAGCAACAAAGCCTACCTGCTGGCTGCGCGGACGATGTCGCCCCAGCGCAATAAAACCCAAAACGATGTAGATGATAACGCCAAACAGCTTTTCAGTCAGCCATGCGCCATCATCGGTAAACGGCAGATAGCCCGTCACCCACATCAACCCCGCGCCCGAGAGAAACAGCACGGTGTCGATGCAGTGCGGCGCGACCCGCACCCAGCGGGCGTTGATAAGCTGATTATTGCTGTAGCGCCACCAGTAGCGCAGCGCAAAAAAACTGACCGTCAGCACGACGGCGGCGATATGCACAGAGATCAGCAGCGAAAATCCGTTCATGCCCACTTACCCAAGGTCAGACGTTCATTGCCGCCATAATCGCGACAGGTTTCCACCTGCTGATAACCCGCCTGCAGGAACAGCGCACGCACGGCTTCACCCTGGGTCCAGCCGTGCTCCAGCAGCAGCCAGCCGCCGCTCACCAGATGCTGGCGGGCGGCGGTAATAATCTGGCTCAGATCGGCCAGCCCCTGCCCGGCGGCAACCAGCGCGCTGCGCGGCTCGAAGCGCACATCGCCTTCACCCAGATGGGGATCGGCTTCATCAATATAGGGGGGGTTGCTGACGATGGTCTCAAACTGGCGATCGGCGAGCGCCGAAAACCAGCTGCTGTGCACAACGGTGACGTTTGGCAGCGCCAGACGGTCGACGTTGCGCTGCGCCAGCGCCACCGCGTCGGGCATCACATCAACCGCTGTGACCTGACAGTCCGGGCGTTCACTGGCCAGCGCCAGGGCAATTGCCCCGGTGCCGGTGCCTAAATCCAGAATGCGCGCGGGCGACGCGGGCAATCGTGCCAGCGCCTGCTCCACCAGACATTCGGTATCCGGGCGCGGGATCAGCGTCGCCGCCGAGACGTACAGCGGCAGCGACCAGAACTCGCGCTCGCCCACCAGATGCGCCACCGGCTCGCCGGTTTTGCGCCGGGCCAGCAGCTCAGCCAGCTGAGTCTCTTCGTCGCGGGTCAGCACCGTCTCAGCAAAGGCGAGAATATAGGTCCGCGCCCTGCCGGTGACGTGCCCCAGCAGGATCTCCGCGTCGCGACGCGGGCTGTCGCTGGCGCTGAGTTCGCTGACCGCGTGACGTAGCCAGTGCTGAAAATCCATTAGTCCTGCTCTGCCAGCGCCGCCAGCTGATCGGCCTGGTACTCCTGCACGATCGGCTCGATCAACGAATCCAGCTTGCCTTCCATCGTCTCATCCAGACGGTAAAGCGTCAGGTTGATGCGGTGGTCTGTGACGCGCCCCTGCGGGAAGTTATAGGTCCGGTTGCGATCGCTGCGATCGCCGGTGCCCAGCAGGTTGCGGCGGGTTGAGGCTTCGGCCTGCTGACGTTTGGCGATTTCAGCTGCGCGAATACGCGCCCCCAGCACCGACAGCGCTTTGGCTTTGTTTTTGTGCTGGGAACGTTCGTCCTGACACTCCACCACAATACCGGTTGGCAGGTGGGTAATACGGATCGCGGAGTCGGTGGTGTTAACGTGCTGACCGCCTGCCCCGGACGAACGGAAGGTATCGATGCGCAGCTCGGACGGGTTGATGTCCGGCAGCTCGGCTTCCGGCAGCTCGGGCATTACCGCCACGGTGCAGGCGGAGGTGTGAATACGCCCCTGCGATTCGGTGGCCGGTACGCGCTGAACGCGATGACCGCCGGATTCGAACTTCAGGCGGCCATATACGCCGTCACCGCTGATCTTGGCGATCACTTCTTTATAGCCGCCATGCTCACCTTCGTTGGCGCTGATGATCTCCACGCGCCAGCGGCGGGATTCCGCATAACGGCTGTACATACGGAACAGATCCCCGGCAAACAGCGCCGCTTCATCCCCGCCGGTCCCGGCGCGGACTTCGACAAAGGCGTTGCGTTCATCGTCCGGATCTTTTGGCAGCAGCAGCACCTGCAGCTGTTGCTCCATCTCTTCCGCGCGGGCTTTAGCGTCCTGCAACTCTTCCTGCGCCATTTCGCGCATTTCCGGGTCGTCGAGCATCATCTGCGCGGTTTCGATATCTTCCTGGACCTGCTGCCACTCGGTAAAGCAGCGTGATACATCACTTAACTGTGCATACTCGCGCGACAGCGCGCGAAAACGTTCCTGGTCAGCAATAGTCGCGGCATCGCCGAGCAGCGCCTGAACTTCTTCATGGCGCTCGTGCAGCGCTTCCAGTTTGGCGACGATAGAGGGCTTCATAGGCGTAGGGGCACCTTGTAATAAAAATTATGGGTATAGTGCGCTATTCCAGCCCGAGGCTGTCGCGCAGAATGGTCAGGCGTTCGTCGTCCCCGTCACGGGCGGCCTGTTGAAGTGATTTGGTTGGGGCATGGATCAGGCGGTTGGTCAGTTTCCATGCCAGTTCCTGCATGATGACCTGCGGATCGCCACCCTGTTCCAGGGAGGCCAGCGCTTTGGCCGTCAGTTCATTACGCACCTGCTCCGCCTGACCGCGGTACTCGCGAATGGTCTCGCTGACGCTTTGCGCGCGCAGCCAGGCCATAAATTCGCTGGTTTCTTGCTCGACAATTGTCTCGGCCTGCACCGCTGCCGCTTTACGCTGGGCAAGGTTGTGCGAAATGATGCTCTGCAGATCGTCCACGCTGTAAAGATAGGCGTTCGCCAGCTTGCCCACTTCCGGCTCGACATCGCGCGGGACGGCGATGTCCACCAGCAGCATCGGCTGATTACGGCGGGATTTCAGGGCGCGCTCAACCATACCTTTGCCGATGATCGGCAGCGGGCTGGCAGTGGAACTGATAATGATATCGGCCTCATTCAGCCGCGCATCGATGTCGCTCAGGGCGATCACTTCCGCGCCGACTTCGTCTGCCAGCGCCTGAGCGCGCTCGCGGGTTCGGTTGGCGATAATCATTTTTTTAACTTTGTGCTCGCGTAAATGACGGGCGACCAGCTCGATAGTTTCACCCGCGCCGACCAGCAGCACGGAAACCGTCGATAAGGATTCAAAGATTTGTCGCGCCAGAGTACAGGCCGCGAAAGCAACCGAAACCGCACTGGCACCAATGTCGGTTTCGGTTCGCACACGCTTGGCGACAGAGAAAGATTTCTGGAACATGCGTTCCAGCTCGCTGGCCTTGAGATGGCCTTTTTGCGAATCCGCAAACGCTTTTTTGACCTGACCGAGGATCTGCGGCTCGCCCAGCACCAGTGAATCCAGACCGCTGGCGACACGCATCAAATGGCTAACGGCGTCGTTATCCTGGTGCCAGTAAAGGCTATTGCGCAGCTCGTCTTCGTTCAGCTTGTGGTATTCACAGAGCCAGCGGATCAGCACCTCGTGCAGGTTGTCCTGCTCTTCCACGCTGAGATACAGCTCGGTGCGGTTGCACGTCGACAGCACCACGCCACCCTGCACCATTGGCTGGGCAAGGAGACTTTCCAGCGCCTGGTCGAGCGTATCCGGCGAAAACGTTACGCGTTCTCGCAGTGAAACCGGGGCTGTTTTGTGGTTAATACCGAGTGCTAAAAGGGTCATATGAGCGGGAGTAGTACCAGCGTTAATAAGGTTAGCAGGCCGCATCATACAGGATGCGCGAGATCAATAAAAGAGACTGCCCCCTTTCGGAGTAATAGGTTATCGCTTGTTATTAACCGTTAATTTGAGGAATTAAGACAACTTGAGCGTAGACGCTGCCGCAGGCGGGCGCTAGCATTAAGGAATATAACTGCCACGTATCTCAAGGATTTGTCACCATTATGACCAGACTGATTCGCCTGCTGCCCCTGGCCGCGCTGGTGCTGACCGCATGTTCCATCACGCCGCCGAAAGGCCCGGGCAAAAGCCCGGACGCGCCTCAGTGGCGCCAGCATCAACAGGATGTGCGCGCCCTGAACCAGTACCAGACGCGCGGTGCCTTTGCTTATCTGTCCGATCAGCAGAAAGTGTACGCGCGCTTCTTCTGGCAGCAGACCGGCCAGGATCGCTATCGCCTGCTGCTGCTGAATCCGCTTGGCAGCACGGAAATGGAGCTGATTGCCCAGCCGGGCACCGCACAAATTACCGATAATAAAGGCCAGAAATATACCGGCACCGATGCCGAAGAGATGATTGGTAAGCTGACCGGGATGCCGATCCCGATTACCAGCCTGCGCCAGTGGATCCTCGGCCTGCCGGGCGATGCCACCGATTATAAGCTCGACGACCAGTATCGCCTGAGCGAAGTGAATTACAGCCAGAACGGCAAAAAATGGAAAGTGGTATACGGCGGTTATGACAGCAACAGCAAACCGGCCCTGCCGTCCAGCCTGGAACTGACCGAAGGCAGTCAGCGCATTAAGCTCAAAATGGATAACTGGATTGTCAAATGATGAGCCACTGGCCTTCACCGGCAAAGCTGAACCTGTTTTTGTACATTACCGGCCAGCGTGCTGACGGGTATCACACCCTGCAGACGCTGTTTCAGTTTATCGACTATGGCGACACGATTTCGATTGAACCGCGCCAGGACGGGCTGGTTCGATTGTTAACACCGGTAGAAGGCGTGCCGGATGAAGAGAACCTGATTGTGCGTGCTGCCCGCCTGCTGATGGCGGCTGCGGCGCAGTCGGGGCGTTTGCCTGCGGGCAGCGGCGCCGATATCTGCGTCGACAAGCGCCTGCCGATGGGCGGCGGGCTTGGGGGCGGATCGTCTAATGCCGCCACCGTGCTGGTGGTGCTTAATCACCTGTGGGGGTGCGGTCTGTCGGTCGATGAGCTGGCGGCGCTGGGGTTAACGCTTGGTGCCGACGTGCCGGTATTCGTGCGCGGACACGCCGCCTTTGCCGAAGGGGTGGGCGAAATCCTCTCCCCGGCCAGTCCGGCGGAAAAATGGTATCTGGTGGCCCACCCTGGGGTTAGCATTCCGACGCCGGTTATCTTTAAGGATCCGGACCTTCCGCGTAACACCCCGGTTCGGTCAATAGAAACGTTATTAAAGTGTGAATTTGGCAACGATTGTGAGGATATCGCAAGAAAACGTTTTCGCGAGGTTGATGTCGCGCTTTCCTGGCTGTTAGAATACGCGCCGTCGCGCCTGACTGGCACAGGGGCCTGTGTCTTTGCTGAATTTGACACGGAATCTGCTGCACGTCAGGTGCTCGAGCTGGCTCCAGAGTGGCTGCATGGTTTTGTAGCGCGTGGTATGAACACCTCCCCGCTACAGCAGGCCATTCTGGCGCAATCTGAGTTTCGGTGACAACGTCACCCTGTTCCAGACGTTGCATCGCGCTCTTTAATACACCGCCTGGATAGCATTCGCCTGGCCCGCACAGTTTACGGTGAAGCTATCCACCATTGGACGCATGCCTGAGGTTCTTCTCGTGCCTGATATGAAGCTTTTTGCTGGTAACGCCACCCCGGAACTAGCACAACGTATTGCCAACCGCCTGTACACTTCTCTTGGCGACGCCGCCGTAGGTCGCTTTAGCGATGGCGAAGTCAGCGTACAAATTAACGAAAATGTACGCGGTGGTGATATTTTCATCATCCAGTCCACCTGTGCTCCAACTAACGACAACCTGATGGAATTGGTTGTTATGGTCGATGCTCTGCGCCGCGCTTCTGCTGGCCGTATCACCGCTGTTATTCCTTACTTTGGTTATGCCCGTCAGGACCGTCGCGTCCGTTCCGCTCGTGTGCCAATTACCGCTAAAGTTGTCGCTGATTTCCTCTCAAGCGTTGGCGTTGACCGTGTTCTGACGGTTGACCTGCACGCCGAGCAGATCCAGGGCTTCTTTGACGTTCCGGTTGATAACGTATTCGGTAGCCCAATCCTGCTCGAAGATATGCTGCAGCTGAACCTGGATAACCCGATTGTGGTTTCTCCGGACATCGGCGGCGTGGTTCGTGCACGTGCTATCGCAAAACTGCTGAACGACACCGACATGGCCATTATCGACAAGCGTCGTCCGCGCGCTAACGTTTCTCAGGTGATGCACATCATCGGTGACGTAGCGGGCCGCGACTGCGTGCTGGTTGACGACATGATCGATACCGGCGGCACTCTGTGCAAAGCCGCCGAAGCCCTGAAAGAGCGTGGTGCTAAACGCGTATTCGCTTACGCGACCCACCCGATCTTCTCTGGCAATGCTGTCAACAACCTGCGCAACTCCGTTATTGATGAAGTTGTGGTGTGCGACACCATCCCACTGAGCGACGAAATCAAAGCCCTGCCTAACGTGCGTACTTTGACCCTGTCCGGGATGCTGGCCGAAGCGATTCGTCGTATCAGCAACGAAGAATCCATCTCTGCAATGTTCGAGCACTAATCGGACGCAGTCTAAAAACCCGCTACGGCGGGTTTTTTTGTCTGTAGCTTTTATTTGTATGACCAATGCCTCCTTCACCTGCCATTGACATGACAGATGATGCGCCCAGGGATGATTATTGTGAAAAACCCCATTTCCTCACATGTTCTGCCGTTCCGCGCCCTCATCGACGCTTGCTGGAAAGAAAAATATACCCTGTCACGCTTTACCCGTGACCTGATCGCCGGGATTACCGTCGGTATTATCGCCATTCCACTGGCGATGGCGCTGGCGATTGGCAGCGGCGTTGCGCCGCAGTATGGCCTGTACACCGCCGCAGTGGCCGGGATTGTGATCGCCCTGACCGGTGGCTCGCGCTTTAGCGTTTCCGGGCCGACCGCCGCCTTTGTGGTGATCCTCTACCCCGTTTCCCAGCAGTTCGGTCTGGCCGGATTGCTGGTCGCCACCCTGATGTCGGGGGTGTTTTTGATTCTGTTCGGCCTGGCGCGCTTCGGCAGGCTGATTGAATACATTCCGATTTCTGTGACCCTGGGCTTTACCTCCGGAATCGGCATTACCATCGGGACCATGCAGATTAAGGATTTCCTCGGTCTGCAGATGGCCCACGTGCCGGAGCACTACCTGCAAAAAGTGGGCGCGCTGGCAATGGCGCTGCCAACCATCAACCCTGGTGACGCCGCGATCGGCATTATTACGCTGGGCACCTTAATTCTCTGGCCACGGCTGGGCATTCGACTGCCGGGGCATCTGCCCGCACTACTTCTGGGCTGCGCGGTGATGGGGGTGGTCAATCTGCTGGGCGGCCACGTCGCCACTATTGGCTCGCAGTTCCACTATGTGCTGGCGGATGGTTCGCAGGGTAACGGCATCCCGCAGCTGCTGCCGCAGCTGATCCTGCCGTGGGATCTGCCCGGCTCCAGCTTCACCTTAAGCTGGGACTCCCTGCGCGCCCTGCTCCCCGCCGCCTTTTCGATGGCGATGCTGGGAGCGATTGAGTCGCTGCTGTGCGCGGTGGTGCTGGACGGCATGACCGGCACCAAACATAAAGCCAACAACGAGCTGATCGGCCAGGGGCTGGGGAACATCATCGCCCCGTTCTTTGGTGGTATCACCGCCACCGCCGCAATTGCCCGCTCGGCGGCGAACGTCCGTGCCGGGGCCACCTCGCCGGTGTCGGCGGTGATCCACTCCATTCTGGTGATCCTCGCCCTGCTGGTGCTGGCCCCGCTGCTGTCCTGGCTGCCGTTGTCGGCAATGGCCGCCCTGCTGCTGATGGTGGCCTGGAACATGAGCGAGGCGCATAAAGTCGTGAACCTGCTGCGCCGGGCGCCGAAAGACGACATCATCGTGATGCTGATATGCATGTCCCTGACCGTACTGTTTGATATGGTGATCGCCATCAGCGTCGGGATTGTGCTGGCCTCGCTGCTGTTTATGCGCCGCATGGCGCGGATGACGCGGCTGGCAGCGGTCAATGTAGAGGTGCCGGACGATGTGCTGGTGCTGCGGGTGATAGGCCCGCTGTTCTTTGCCGCCGCAGAGGGGTTGTTCAGCGATCTGGCCTCACGCCTCGAAGGTAAGCGGATTGTGGTTCTGAAATGGGATGCAGTGCCGGTGCTGGATGCCGGCGGGCTGGATGCGTTCCAGCGCTTTGTCGAGCATCTGCCAGAAGGGTGTGAACTGCGGGTGAGTAATCTGGAGTTTCAGCCGCTGCGCACCATGGCGCGGGCGGGGGTGCAGCCGATCCCTGGCCGCCTGGCGTTCTACCCAAATCGTGATGCGGCCTTAGCCGACTTACCCTTAACCGCGCGTTGAAAAACGCCGTTGCATCATGATCCCGATCGCCTGCTGGAGCCAGTCGAGCACCGCAGGCGTCATCCAGGTTCCCTTCATCAGATGCGGCTCGTGCTGCATCGCCACCCGGAATTTTTGCTGGGTGGCTGGATCGGTTCCCGCATAGGACTGAAACAGTGCCAGCCAGTTTTCCGCCAGCTGTTGCGCAACGTCTGACGACGGGTCACATGATTCACCCTGCGCCTGATGCAGTTTTGCCACCAGTGGCGGCCACTCCATCATCCGATCAAAATAGTGCGCGCGGGTAAACGCCATCTCTTCCGGGGATAAATAGCGCTGCCAGATGACGAGTTTGCTTTCCGCAAACGCCCGGGTAACGTAATCGATCATCTCGGGGGTGATCCCGGTTTGCTCGCGCATTTGCGGCTCAACGCTGTGCATCTCATTCATGCGGGTCAGGAATTCAGGCTTGCCTGCGGTATCCTGCTCCAGGCGTAGCATCCAGCGCGTGGCAAGATCCATTGCCCGCGGATCGGCGACCTCAACATGCCGTTTCAGCAGCGCGCTGGCCTCCTCAACCAGGGCGGTCCAGATTTCTGCCAACTGTTCGTTCTTCGCCGCAAACGGCAACTGCTGCAACTCTTCGTGACTAAACCAGCGATCGTACATATTCATTAACTCCAGAGTCTGTAGCCAGGACTCGAGATCGGGGGCCGCATTCGCCGTGAGCCCGGCATGCAAATCCGCAAGCCTGTCGCGCAGGGTGTTAATACTGCGGACTTGCTTATCCAGCAGACGAATTTGTGCGTCGAGAAGCTCAGCCAGTGCGAGCGGCTCCTTATCCAGAAAGTCCCTGATTTCAGCAAGTTCCAGCCCCGACTTTGCCAGCGCCTGAATCATATGCAGACGCTGAACCGCCGCCAGGTTATACAGCCGGTACCCTGCCGCACTTCTGGCTGAAGGCAGCAACAACCCTGTTTGTTCGTAATGATGTAACGTTCTTACGGTGATCCCGGCCCGCCTGGCCAGTTCCCCCACCTGAATCAACATAACGGCTCCTTCTCTTGTGCCAGTTGCGTCACTCTGATGCCTTACGTTACGTGAGGGTCAACAAAAGATGCAAAAAAAAACGGTTCCCTCAGGAACCGTTTCTCTTACCATCCGACATGCAGTGTTAGCTATGCTTATGCTGATCGCGACGGCAGCGTTTATCGTAGTGGCGCACCCACCAGTAACGGTCGCAGACCTGCTCGTGGCCGCTGACGCGGGCGCCCGCCAGCCAGAGAACGGCACCCAGAAAGATGCTCAGAACCGCGCCGTGAGCGAAATATTGCGGCAGGTCGAGCTGAGGAAGCTGGTTTAAAATGGAATAACCGACGCCGACGACCATGACGACTAATCCCAATCCCATCAGCACGTTACCGAGTAGCGAAGCGTTTTTGCGTTTCATCTGTCACCTCCGGAACTTTGGGTCGTAGGGGGAATATCTCCCTAATCCTTGTGTGTAAAGTATAGACAACACCCCTTTTGCTGATTGCGTCAGCGATCACAATTATGCATATCGGCGTAACAAAACTTTACAAATAAGCCTTTGAGTAGCATGAAATTCTAATGGTTCAGAAGCGTAATTATTCTGATTCTATGGGTCGGTTCGCAGAATTTTGTCAAGCGGCGCGGCAGACAGTACACTACGCGCCAGACTTAGTACTTTCAGGAATAAAAACGTGACGATTAAACTGATTGTCGGCCTGGCCAATCCCGGCGCGGAATATGCGGCCACCCGCCACAATGCGGGTGCCTGGTATGTTGATCTGCTGGCGGAGCGGCTGCGCGCGCCTCTGCGTGAAGAATCTAAATTCTTTGGGTTTACCTCGCGCGTGAATCTGGCCGGGGCCGATGTGCGTCTGCTGGTGCCGACCACGTTTATGAACTTAAGCGGTAAAGCGGTTGCCGCGCTGGCGACCTTTTATCGCATCAACCCGGACGAAATCCTGGTGGCACACGACGAACTGGATTTGCCCCCTGGCGTGGCGAAGTTCAAACTCGGCGGCGGTCACGGCGGACATAACGGCTTAAAAGACATCATCAGCAAATTGGGTAATAACCCGAATTTTCACCGTTTACGCATAGGTATTGGTCATCCGGGCGATAAAAACAAAGTTGTTGGTTTTGTGCTGGGTAAACCGCCGGTTTCCGAGCAGAAACTGATCGACGATGCGGTAGACGAAGCGGTGCGTTGCACCGAAGTCTGGCTGAAAGAAGGCTTAACCAAAGCCACTAACCGACTTCACGCTTTCAAAGCGCAATAACCGGCGCGAAACGCCTTTTTTACCGCGCAGCCTGCGGGTTACGTGTATAATGGGCGCAGTTATTTACTTTTCTTCGACTCGTTAAGCCTAACGCGTTGAATATCAAGATATTAAGGTGATTCAGACATGGGATTCAAATGCGGTATCGTTGGTCTGCCTAATGTGGGCAAATCCACCCTGTTTAACGCGCTGACGAAAGCGGGCATCGAAGCGGCTAACTTCCCGTTCTGCACCATCGAGCCAAACACCGGTGTCGTGCCAATGCCCGATCCACGTCTGGACCAGCTGGCCGAGATCGTTAAGCCTCAGCGCATCCTGCCAACCACCATGGAATTTGTGGACATCGCAGGCCTGGTAAAAGGCGCATCCAAAGGTGAAGGCCTGGGTAACCAGTTCCTGACCAACATCCGTGAAACCGAAGCTATCGGCCACGTGGTGCGTTGCTTTGAGAACGACAACATCATCCACGTCAACAATAAAGTGGATCCGGCTGACGATATCGAAGTCATCAATACCGAGCTGGCCCTGTCTGACCTGGACACCTGCGAGCGCGCCCTGCACCGCGTGCAGAAAAAGGCAAAAGGTGGCGATAAAGACGCAAAAGCTGAACAGGCTGCGCTGGAAAAATGTCTGCCACAGCTGGAAAACGCAGGCATGCTGCGTGCGCTGAAAAACCTGACTGAAGAAGACAAAGCGGCGATCAAGTACCTGAGCTTCCTGACCCTGAAGCCAACTATGTACATCGCTAACGTCAACGAAGACGGTTTCGAGAACAACCCGTACCTGGATAAAGTGCGCGAAATCGCCGCAGGCGAAGGTTCCGTGGTGGTTGCCGTGTGCGCCGCGGTTGAATCCGACATCGCTGAGCTGGACGATGCTGACCGTGAAGAGTTCATGGCCGAGCTGGGCATTGAAGAGCCGGGCCTGAACCGCGTGATCCGTGCCGGTTACGAGCTGCTGAACCTGCAGACCTACTTCACCGCTGGCGTGAAAGAAGTCCGTGCATGGACCATCCCTGTCGGTGCAACCGCACCTCAGGCGGCGGGTAAAATCCACACCGACTTCGAGAAAGGCTTTATCCGCGCGCAGACTATCGCGTTTGAAGACTTTATCGCGTTCAAAGGCGAGCAAGGCGCAAAAGAAGCCGGCAAGATGCGTGCTGAAGGGAAAGAGTACGTTGTGAAAGATGGCGACGTGATGAACTTCCTGTTCAACGTCTAAGGTACTGGCATCTGCGGATGCTTAGCCAGCCCATAAAAAATCCACGCCCTTGCGTGGATTTTTTGTTAGGAGCATCCGGCACTCAACTCATTACGCGCCCGTCAAAAATACCTCAACCCCAAACGCAGGCATTGCATACTGGTGCCCCGCAAGCCGATCGTCACTCAGCAACGGCTCCAGGCTCCTGCTCTTTTCCGCCAGCTCAAGCGTGACGGTCTGGTCGCTGTAGTTCTGCACAAACAGGTACGTCAGCCCCGCATTGTGCCTTGCCGTGGCGACAACGCCTTTCGGCAGTTGCATCGCGGTGCAGGCTGCAATGCCGTGTTTATCCGCAATCGTCCGGTAGAAATCACGCAGGAATTCCCCCTCAGTTCTTGCTGCCAGATAGTAAGCCTGCCCTTTGCCGTACCGGTTACGGGTTAGCGCAGGCCGACCCGCGTAAAAGTCCTGTTGATACAAGGCCAGCACCTCTGCCGTTTCTGCATGGATTAAATCGCAAAGCTCCTTACAGGTATACTCCTGAACCGGGCTGCTCCAGTCCGATGCAGTAATGGCAAGCTGGTTTGTCTGCCCGTCGTACAGACTGTCGATCTCTTCCGACCAGATGCCCAGCACCTCGCGCAACGGGCCGGGGAAACCCGTCGTGAAGCACAGATCGTCCGGGTTAACGATTCCCGTCCAGTAGGTGGCGATAAACACACCGCCTGCTGCCACAAACTGATTCACCCGTTCGGCAAAGGCTTCATTCACCATGTAGAGCATTGGCGCGATCAGCACGCGATAGCCACTGAGATCCGACTGCTGGGAGACAATGTCCACCGGGATATTTTGCTGCCACAGCGCCTGATAATGCTGCTGCACCGTCTCCTCAAACTTGATCCCGGCGTTGCGCGGTCCGGCAGCATCGTTTACCGCCCAGCGGTTGTCCCAGTCATAGACTATCGCCACCTCAGCCCGGTAATCGCCACCCGCCACATCGGCCAGTTTTTCCAGCGCCGCACCGACCTGCTTCACATCCTGCCCGACGCGGGTATTGAGATGGCCGACGTGATCCACCACCGCGCCGTGTAATTTTTCAATAGAGCCGCGGCTTTTACGCCACTGGAAATACTGCACCGAGTCCGAGCCATGCGCCACCGCCTGCATAGCCGACAACAGGTGCATCCCCGGTTTTTTGAGCTTACTGATCGCCTGCCAGTTGGTGGTGCCGGGCGTGGACTCCATCAGCAGGAACGGCAGGCCGGGTTTCAGACTGCGCATCAGATCAAAGGTGAACGCCGTGTAAGAAGCGACATCCTGCTGATCCCGCGTCTGGTGCCACTCCGGGTAGCTGTCCCACGAGATAAAATCGACTTCCTGTGCCAGACGCCAGTAATCGTAGTCGTAGAACACCCCGTGGAAGTTGGTGGTGGCGGGCAAAGACGGGTTGTAGGGTTTAACCGCCTGAACTTCATGGCGGCAAAACAGCGCCACCTGCTCGGTCACGAAGCGTCGCCAGTCGATATTCAGCGCATGGACAGACTGCTCGCCTTTTGGTCCCGGAGAATGGATCTGGCTCCAGCTGGAATATTCATGGCTCCAGAATGAACTCCACCAACGCTGATTTAAATTTTCCAGCGTCTGATACTTGTTCTTAAGCCAGTCGCGAAACGCATGCTGGCAACCATCGCAGTGGCACTCGCCGCCATACTCATTCGAAATATGCCACGCCAGCACCGCAGGATGGTGCGCATAACGTTTCGCCAGCTGTTGGTTAATGTTCCCGGTTAAGCGTAAATACTCGGGTGAAGAGACACAGTGGTTATGCCGTTCCCCGTGCAGGTTTTTGCTTTGATCGTTATTGGTGCGCAACACTTCCGGGTATTTTTCAGATACCCAGGCCGGTTTAGCGCCGCTGGGGGTCGCCAGGAAAACATAAATCCCGTTCGCGTGCAGTGTATCCAGCACATTATCCAGCCAGCCAAACTGATATTCCCCTTCTGCAGGTTCCAGTTTCGACCAGCTGAATATGCCTACCGACATCACGTTGCATTGGGTCTCTTTCATCATCGCGATATCTTTCTCAAGAATATCGGGCTGATCGAGCCACTGGTCAGGATTATAATCCGCACCGTGTAATAAATTGAGCTGCGTAAATAACCTGCTCATAACCACCTCCATTATGCTAAAGACTCGCTCTTCACAGAGAGATCAATGACTTTGTCTTTTCTGTCCCTGAGAGAAAACACCGAGAACAGGGTAAAGAGTCCTGAAATAACGCCAAGAATGATGTACGTGTTGGCAAAACCAATGGTGTCGTAGAAATGCCCTACTACCGGGGAGTAAACCGTGGTGGCAATAGAGGCCGCAAACAGCACTAACAGATAGATAGTGGAAGACAGCTTGTGATCGAAGTTCTGCGCGATGAACTTAAAGACCGAGATCAGAATCAGCGGTTTTTCGATAGCGTGCATCATCTTCACCGCGGCAATCCACACCGGCCCCAGCGGTACGGCGGAGCCCAGAATACGCACCGACATAATGGTTCCGGCAATCACCAGCGCCCACTTCGCGCCAACACGGTTAACAAACCACGGCATCAGCCCCAGGAATAAGGTTTCGCCGCAAACCTGCACCGATGCCAGCGTGCCGTACCATTTATTGCCTTCGTCAACGCTCGGGAACTGTAACGAGAAATACTGCGCAAACTGTTGGTCGTAGGTGTCATAGATCTGCGTAACGAACAGGGTAAAGATAATCAGCATCCAGAACTGTTTGTCTTTCATCAGCTCCAGCACGTTGCCCGCTTTCAGTGAAGAGGTCATTTTTTCTTCTTCAAGCGTGACGGTAATTTTGGTCAGCGTGAAGCAGATAGCGGCTAATACGATGGCAATACTGGCCAGCCAGAAAGAGAGGTTTGGATTGTCGTTAATATTGCGGCCCACAATATAGGCCGCCGCCGCCCAACCCAACGAACCCCACATTCTCACCCGGCCGTATTCGAATGAATAACGGCGAGAGATCTTGTCGATATAAGAATCAATTACCCCGCAGCCGGAGTTAAAAATAATGCCGAGGTAGATCCCGCCTAATACCGCCCCGAGCCAGAAGGAACTTACCAGCAGCGGTGCGTAGACGTAAATAAAGAACGGCCCGACAGGCAGCAGCAGCGCCACAATCAGGAAGATTAACGATTTTTTGGTGCCGAACTTATCAGAAATGTAGCCAAAGAAAGGCTGCATGGTCAGCGCAATAAAGGCGTTAATAGCATACAACCACCCGGTTTTGGTGGCGCTGATCCCCAGATGCTGTGTCGTCCAGATAACAAAGAAGGCCATCGTCGACGACCAGGCAAACAGGTACAGAAAATCGAAAATGCTTAAAAGAATGTAGTTCCTTTTACCGGTAACCATTTTTTTTCTTCCTCAACAAGGAACAGGATCAGGGCTTCGCTGACTGCTCAGCGAACAGCGTGCTTTTCAGGTCAGATGGGTGCTGTGACGTCAGACTGATTTTGTTCACTGTTAAAATGTATGACGTTCACATCAGCGTGTTACATACAATACCTGACAATTGACGCAAACAACTCCCTGCACTGAAAACTGCAATGAGGTTCACAGAACGCAATTTTTTAAGCGCAAAAAGGTGAACAAGATCGCGAAATTTCGCCATGTGAACGTATGACATTTTGATATAATGATGGCAAAACGCAGAGATGAAACGCGCCGTTTACGCCATGTAAAAAGAAAGGATTGAGGGTGAACAAAAACAGAAATGCGACGCTGGAAGATGTCGCTCGCCATGCTGGTGTCTCCTACCAAACCGTCTCACGGGTGCTCAATAAATCGGTGAACGTTGCCGAAAAAACGCGCGTTCGCGTCGAACAGGCGATTGAGGAGCTGCGCTACGTGCCGAACCGTCTGGCGCAGCAGCTGGTCGGGAAACGCGCCCAGACGCTGGGGTTAATCACGACCTCTCTGGCGCTACATGCCCCGTCCCAAATCGCCGCATCAGTGAAAAAGCACGCCCGTGAAGCGGGCTATCAGGTGTTGATTTCGATGATTGATGAGAGTGACGCCACGGCGATCCAGCAGTCGATCAATGATTTTAAATCCCAGTTTATCGAAAAAATCCTGATCAACGTCCCGCTGGAAACGCCCCTTGCTCAGCAACTGGCTGAACACAACACCGATGTCACCTGCCTGTTTCTTGACGTCGCCCCGGACAGCGGTGTGTTTCACGTTATCTTCGATCCGGCAAACGGCACCCAGGAGAGCGTTAAGCGCTTATGCGAACTGGGGCACAACGATATTGTGCTAATGCCCGGCCCGCAGCACTCCATTTCGGCCAAATTGCGCCTGGCTAACTGGCTAAGCAGTCTGGCGACCTTTAACAAAACGCCTGCGGCGGTGATTTTCGGCACCTGGGATGCGCAGAGTGGGCACGACGGCGCGCAGCAGCTTATCGAAAATAATGTGGATTTTAGCGCCCTGCTGGTCGGGAACGACCAGATGGCCCTCGGCGCACTGAGCGCGCTAAGCAAGGCCCACATCGCGGTGCCCGAGCAGGTTTCAGTTATTGGCTACGATGACAGCTATGAAAGCGCCTTCTTCATCCCGGCGCTCACCACGGTACGACTGGATCTGGACGCCCAGGGTAAAGAGGCGGTAGCCCGGGTGCTCGCCGCCACAGAGGCCAGCACGCCCGGCAATACCATTTTACCCGCAGAATTTGTTGCCCGCGATTCGATTGCTGTGTATGGCAGTTGAAACTAAGCATAGATAATCTTTTCAGGATCTCCTCGATGATAATATTGGCACTATCAAAGTGACATTACGCTCCCACAAACCAGACTATCGCGCTAATGACGCAAGGTTTGACTAGACCGCTTAAAAATAAAGACGGAATGTAAATGATCCACCGATCGGCAAACCATCAACATACGCCTCACCTTTAGAATATTGATTTTCTCTATCAGGTCCAAATCGGGAAAATAAAAAAACAGGTAGTTCAATCTCTTTTTTTACCGTCCACCACGTAATGGCATTATCTTTATTACATTCATTGCACGTCAGGCGCAGAGTATAGATATGACCTTTTATCAGACGCGCATGGCTGAGATTAAACCATACATACTCATTATCTTTGAAGGTTTCCATTTTTACTACATCTCTTGCTAGTACTTCGCCTAATGCATTGAATAATTCGATTGTCAACGGACCTTGATTTTTTCTGGCAAATGTCGTCAGTTTTAACTCAGCGCCACTTATATAATTTGATTCAGCCAAAATTTTCTGTTCAAACTTACGACCTTGAGTTAGAGGTCCGTATTCTGTATTAAAAAGAGGTTGTTCTATAACTTTTGTTGACTGCCACATCTGTGGATTAGTCATTTTTATCAAAGCCGGGTAAGTGGATACAGCTAACCCGGTAATCATTAGCAAAAATATGGTGATTGTTACCGCTTTACTCTTTAGCGAAGATATAGCTTTTGCCATTACTAGTGAAAACACAGGTAAAAACCCAAAAAAGTATCTGGCCTGCATAGCCCCCAAATAACCCGTATTTAAATGCAACTGTCTGATTGTAAAAAGATAGATAATAAAAAAAATAATATAAGCCATAGCAAAGCAAAACGTTGCATTTAAATCAGAATCATTGGTTAAAATCTTTCTTACAATAAGATAGCTACTCATGGCTCCTAGCGCCACTAAAATAGCGTTTAAGACACCTACTCTAATCGCACTATCAATAATTATAACATGTCCATAAGGAGTGGTAAGCGAAAACCAATTTCTTTTAAGAAAAACGTCTATGAATTCGAAAAGAGCCAGTTTTTGTGTATAGGGATTCTCAATAAAATACCAGGTTGCAGGATTGCCCTGAGGGGCGGGATAAAATCTCCCGTAAACCTTATGCATGTATGAAAAATAGATCATAACAATCAGAATTGACAACACTATTATCAACCATTGTTTTGGTGTTATTTTCTTTATTACCTTCAGTAAAATGGTGGAGTTAAAAAGTGTAACAGAAAAAAATAGACAAACAATAGCCAATGAACCTGTCGCTTTACTTAGAGATGCAATAATACCACCAACGCATATCAGAAAAATATCTGCAGTTAGCGGCGTGTTTTTTTTATCGATGCACAGTAAACCTGTCAATCCGTAAATGACCAATGTACAACCAAGCACATTAATTTGATCATTATTGATTGCACTGCCAGAAATAACAAACATAGGGATAACTAATAACAATGACCCTCCGATAAATGTCGCCAGTAGGGAGCGAGTAATTTTATAAATCATCCTGCATGTCACTGTAATTATTATCATGGAAATCATCATGTTAACGTAGCGACCTACATGTGCAAACAGATCCTGCAAATGCAGTAACGTCACTAACTCACCAACAATTACATAATAAAGTGCTGGGTGATTAAGATAATTCAGTTTATTGCTTGAATAAATATGACCATCATTGTAATTTGGGAAGTTATACTTTATCACATCAATAACATATCCCATATGCGCGAATTCATCGGGGAAGAAACCAGGATTATAGGAATGTGAATACCCTAACCCCATAATAACAAATAACAATGAAAGAAAGATTGCAATAAAGGCAACCCCGCGACTTTCTTTTTTCATAATAATGTTTTCACCTTAATGAGAGGGCATATAAATAGTAAAAACAATCACCGATAACTGTTACAATCCGACTGAGCACAGCCGCTATGACAATATCAATTTCAGAAAATAACGGTTTCAACAATAAAATAAGCAAGAATTCTCTGACACCAACTCCCGCAGGAGAGCCTGGAGTCACAAGCCCTGCAAGCCATGAAATAACATATGCCCCAATAATTGATAGTAACAATGCTGGAGTTATCTCCCAACTGTCAACGATAGAATAGAGAACAAACAGAAAAACCCCACCAGAGATGATCAAGAATAAAAAATACTTCCCTACAACCTTAATTAGAAAACTTCTTCCTAGCCATTGAAATACTAAGCACAGCAGCATCACAGCGACCACAAACAGCATAAAACAAAAGATAACACTGAACCCGGAATATAATAAAGGCAGCATCCACAAAAAGAAAATAGCGCCCGTAATGACTAGCAGTAACAACTCCATAAAAGTGCTTTTGGCAACTTCCTTACCCGAAAAACCGTAAGACATTGTGAGTAACTGGCGACCCGCAAACTGAAAAATATTACCCGGCACATACTTTGCCAATTGCGTTAAACCATAAATATGCGTGGCAACCCGCTGACTGATGCATTGCTCAAGACTTGCCATTAACATTCGCCATGCAGAAGCAAGGAGGATGTTTGCCGCGCCATAGATGCCGGCCAGTAATAATATTATGAGAAGTAGTTTTAGGGTAAATGTATCATCAGGGACGAGCGTCCAGTACTCCGTTATTCGGTGCGCAACGAATACAATACTTAACAGAGCAATAATGCTCCCTGCATAATTAAATGCTTTGCGCAGATTATTTTTCGTCATAAGGTATGCACAACAGCATGGTCCATGGGAAAGGTGACGAAATTGCTATTACCTTAAAATATTTTTCAGTAAATTTTATGAATGATCTTTTTGACCAATGTTGTATGTGGCCAGGTGTATTACCAAGATCTTTAATATACTTTCCTCGTGCCATATTCAATGCGCACCAAATGGGTTCGCGTGGAACGCTAATAATAATGTGTTCTTTTACCAGACTTTGTAAAATGCGCATCGCTTTATCTGGTTCGTCAAGATGTTCCATCACTTCACAGCAGACAATTAAATCTGCACTGTTCGTTTCTGGCTCAAGGTCATAGATACTTTTTGCAATAAAAACATTGGGATCAATATTAGCAACAACTGCATTATCTTTGGCTATCGATATAACATGATGGGAGAAATCACTGCCGACAGCATTTAAACCCTGGCTATTCCATTTGTTAACCCAAAACCCCTCACCACACCCAACCTCATGAATTGTTTCTGGATCCGTTCTCGCAACAAAAGCTTCTAAAGAGGAATCAAAACCCTTCATCATCCATTTGACAACCGGATTTTTAGAGCCGTATTTATCAAATGTGTTTCCAAAAACGACACCACCTTCTGACTTTCCACCTGAGACTTTGAACCCCATAGCAACCTCACCTGCTTCATTCTGAATGACTATTATTCGTTTTAGTTGTTGATTTTTGTGACAGTTGTGCAACTTTAAAACGTAAATCTTCAAGCAATTTTCGGTTGGCGGATAAAAGGTCGGTAATGAACGCAACCAAAATTGTTTGAAAACCCATACCCATCAGTACCGATGCTAAGATTAACGACTGAATATAACCATTACCATCACCCGTGAAATATTTATAGAGGAAACGCACACCCAATAAAAACCCCGCTACAAATAACAATGCCCCTATTGCACCAAAGAATCTGAAAGGCCGATAGATAACAAATATTCTGACAATGGTAACAATACTTCTTTTAATATATGACGATATACTTTTTACCAGCCGAGAGGGTCTTAAATCCTCGTTAACCCTGATTGAAACCGACGTAATTGTAATATTTTTTTGTCCAGCTTGAATGATGGTTTCTAAGGTGTAGGTATAGTCATTGAAAACCATTAATTTTTGCGCAGTCGCCCGCGACATTGCTCTAAAACCACTCGGTGCATCTGGGACGTTTGTATTACTGGCCACGCGAACGACCCAACTCCCCAATTTCTGAAGGTATTTCTTTACGGGTGAAAAATGGTCAATGGCAGATATCGGTCTTTCACCAATAACCATTTCTGCACGGTATTCAAGAATCGGGGCAACAAGGAGGGGGATATCATCAGCACAGTACTGATTATCAGCGTCAGTGTTAATGATAACATCGGCGTTTAAACTCAAACATGCATCCAGACCTGTCATAAAGGCTTTGGCTAACCCTTTGTTTCCGGCGTGCTTTACAACATGATTAACACCATTTTGCCGGGCAACATCAACAGTGTCATCGGTACTTCCGTCATCAATAATCAGCCATTCAACTGTATCAAAACCGGCAACCTGTCGGGGCAACGCCTTCAGCGCAATAGCAAGGGTTTCAGCTTCATTAAAACAGGGGATTTGGATGATTAGTTTCACTTTCACTTCACCTCATATTTACACCTGTCTAGTTTTTAACCTTTTTTTAACCATTGTTACACCTATAAATATAAAAAAATTGATCTAACGTACTTAAAAAAGCCCTGGTGCTGTCTATAAAATAGACTGCCACCGCGAACTTTCCCACTAAAAATGCCCACTCGCACGCGCCCGGTGGATCAGCGTCATCGGGATAATCGCACGCAAGTTCTTCTGCTCTGCGCCATTGATTATCTGCATCATCGCGTCCACCGCTTTCTCCGCCCAGGCGTCCTCATTCTGGCGAACCGACCAGATATTGTTGGATAAAAAGCCCAGCATGGGGTGTTCATCGAAGGTGCCGATATTAATATCCGCCGGAATATAACCGAAGTGGGAACGCAGCACGCTGAGCGCCCCCTCCAGCACCGGCAGAGAAGAGGCGATAAACGCCGGTGGCGCGGCGTTATGCCGGGCCAGAAATTGCTGCATCAGCTTCTCGCCATCTTCGCGCCGGTTGTGCGCGGTCTCGAGGATCCACTGCTGGCAATCCTCAATCCCCTGCGCTTCCAGCACCGAGGTGTAGCCCTTCATACGCTCTTTAATCGTCGGCTGTTCGGTATCACCGGCCATAAAGAAGATCGGCAGTTGGCCCGCGCTGAACATTGCCTGAGTCAGGGCGGTGCTGCCCCGGCGGTTATCGCTGACCACCAGCGAGGTGTCGGTGCCGTCGAAGTCACGGTCCAGCAGCACCAGCGGGCGCGAAGTGCGTTTCAGATGATGATTTTGCGCCTGCAGGGAGGATGGCACGACGAACAGCCCATCAACGTTACGATCGATAAGCGCATCCACCAGCGCATTTTCCTGCTGCAAATCGCTGTAGGTACAGCTGATCATCAGCTGATACCCCGCCTCGCGACAGCGGATCTCCAGCTTTTCGGCGAGGGTGGCAAAGAAGACGTTCGACAGGCGCGGAATGATCAACCCAAGGGTATCGGTTTTATTCAGCTTCAGGCTGCGGGCGGCGTGATTGACGGTATAGCCGTGTTCAGCCACATAGTCATTGATGCGCTTTTGCGTTTTTTCACTGATCCGATACTGCTGGGCTTTATTGTTCAGCACCAGCCGCACGGTGGTAATGGAAATGTTCAGCGCGGTCGCAATGGTCTCGACTGTTTTGGCCATGAGGTACTGAGTCCGGTGAATGACAAAGTGTTAATTTATCATTTTTGCTGTTTCGAAGCAGCAACAGACGATGAAAAGCGCCGGCAGGGGCCAGGGCTTTCACCCTGGCCGATCCGCATCAGTGATGATCTTTGGTTAAATCACGTTTTGAGGTTTCCGGCGCACGCCATGCCGCATAGGCCGCCACCAGCGCGGCTATCACCACATAGCTTGCCACCAGCGTCCAGTTATTGTTGTCGAGCGCAGTTAACCCCTTGGCGATAAACGGCGTGAAGCCCCCCGCCACGATGGCCCCCAACTGCGCACCAATCGATGCGCCGCTGTAGCGCACTTTCGGGCCAAACATCTCGGTAAAGAAGGACGGTTGCACCGCGTTAATCGAGTTGTGGGCGATGTTAATCAGCAGCACATAGCCGAGCACCATCAGCACAAAGGATCCGCTTTCCAGCAGCCAGAAGAACGGGAACGCCATCGCTGCAGCAAACAAGGCACCAAAGATATAGACCGGTCGGCGGCCCACTTTGTCAGACAGAGCGCCAAACAGCGCATGCATCGGGAAGGCCAACACACAGGTCATCATCACCACGCCGAGCATGGTCTGTTTTTCGATCCCTAAGGTGCCCGTCGCATAGGAGACGGCAAACACCGTACACATAAAGAACGGCACGCTTTCGGCAAAACGCAGCAGCATAATCAGCACAATGCTACGCCACTGGGTACGCACGACCTGAACCACCGGGCTTTCTTCTTTTTTAGCCTGTTTGTTTTGTTCTTCGCGACGACGCACTTCCTGGAACACCGGAGTTTCGTCCAGCCGACGACGCATATACAGGCCCACCAGAACCAGCACCACGCTCAGCATAAACGGAATGCGCCATCCCCAGGAGAACAGTTGCTCATCGGGCAACATCATCACCAGCGCGAAGATGCCTGTCGCCAGCAGCTGACCAGAGAACCCGCCGGTTTGCGGAATGGCACCGAGCAGGCCACGGCGATTAGCCGGGACGCTTTCGACCACCATCAGCATCGCACCGCCCCACTCCCCACCGACCAGGAAACCCTGGATAAAGCGCAGGATCACCAGCATCACCGGGGCCCAGATCCCGATCATGTCGTAGGAAGGCAGGCAGCCAATCAGGAACGTCGCGGTTCCCATCCCGCCAAGGGTAATCAACAGCGTGATTTTACGTCCCAGCGTATCGCCCATGTGACCAAAGAAGATGCCGCCCAGCGGACGGGCAATAAAGCCGACGCCGAAGGTGGCAAACGAGGCCAGAATACCGACCATCGGGCTGACGGTCGGGAAAAAGACCTTGCTGAAAATCAGCGCGCTCGCCAGGCCATACAGCAGAAAATCATAAAACTCGATGCTGTTACCGATCCAGCTGGAAACCACCACCCGACGAATGCTCGCTTTATCGAGCACCGCCTTTTGCGTGACCGGCATATCAAGAGTGACTGACATAATATTAACCTCATTGGGTTTCATCAGAGTGCGTGGCGCAGTCCGACGTCGCCTGCCATTGCGCGGCAGACGAAAGTTGTAGGGTGCTGAGTCAATGTTTTTATTTTTCAGTTACTGCGTCATCGTGTCGGATGACTTTTTGCTGCACGCCCTTTAGTCAATTAAGGGGCGTTAAAGGCATAAAACTCTCGTTATTCAAAGTGATAACTGTTTCTTCACTGCTTCGCCGAGACGCATCATACTGTTAATGGCCTCCGGATAAAAACTTGCCGCGTACGACTGGCTACTTCTCGACCGACAGGCGTAGGCGCTGAAGTTACCGATTTGCTGCTGGTAAAACTTGGCGCATACCGGATAGTCCAGATTTTCGGCCAGCGCGGCGGTGGATAAGTAATCCGCCAGCTGCCCGGCTTTTTGCGGCTCCCGGCGCCAGTTTTCGAACAGCCAGACGTACAGCTCCGGGTGGAAATTGGCCATCACCCCGCTATAGGCCTGACAGCCCGCGCGCAGTGAGGCCAGCAGCGTCTGGCTGTTAGCGTTGGCCAGATGCAGACGGCTGCCTTCGCTCAGACGCAGGCGCCGTTCCATCACCGGCAGTGAACAGCTGGTGTCTTTAATAAAGGTGTAGCGACCGCTGTTGGCACACCAGGCGATCACCTCATCCGACAGCAGCCGTTTATAAGGATACGGGCACTCGTAAATACCGAGGTCGATAGCCTCCGGCAGAGCGGCAGTCAGCTGCTGCAGCCCGCTCAGGACCTGCGCATCGCTCTCGTCGGCCTGTGCCAGACGGTTGCTGATCAGGATTAAGCCGTCGATTCCCGTCAGGGCCATCGCCGACAGCTGATCTATCTGCTGGCTGGTGCCCGTTGCAGTATGGCCCGACGCCACCACCGGCACCCGGCCATCGACGATCTGAACGATAAACTGCACCATCTTGCGGGCTTCATCGTCGCTTAAAAAGAACATCTCGCTCGACTGGCAGGCCGCGAACAGCCCGTGAACCCCGGCATTCAGATACCATTGGACCAGTTTCTCCAGTGCGGGCCAGTCGATTTCTCGCCGTTCGTTAAACGGGGTCAGCATCACCGGCCAGACGCCGGTGTATTTAGTAGCTTCAGTACGTTCCTGCATGCTCTCACCTTTACAGTAATTTGATGGCATCGCCCGCAACCCACACGCGGATCCCCTGGGTCAGCGACTGGGCGACAAACGCCCGGAAAAGGGTCTCGACATGCGCCTCGTCGATATACGCCACCGTCAGGTGGTTGCTCTGATGCCCGGCCATCAAGGCATCCCGGCTCACGCCGTCCAGCACCGCATTCAGCAGTGGCCATTCGGCGTTGGTGGCGCGACGACGGCGCTCAAACTCCGCCGACGGCAGCTCAACGGCATGACCGGTGCCGATGTGCATCACCACGTCGGTGCCTTCATAGTGGGCGCGCGCCCAGATAAAGCGCCCCGCTTTGCCCTGCCCGGCAATGGTGGAACCGCCCGCCGGGAAGAACATGGCCGGTTGACGATATCCGGTCGCCCCGGCAATTCCCCCTTTCAGGTGGGCAAACGGCACGGCACCGGAGATCTCCAGATCCCAGTAGAAGGTGCCCTGATAGTCACTGCCCCAGCGGATGTCGTGCAGGGTGGTTTCTGCGGGTTGACCGAATGCCTCCAGCAGCCGCCACAGCATGGTTTGCGGGATCGCTGTGCCCATATCCACCTCGTTAATACAGGGGATGGCTTTGTCGGGCCAGATGGTTTCGCCCTGCTCGTCCGGGACAGGAAAGCGCTCTGCATTACCGATTGCGCCCTCAGCAAAGTCGGACGCGGCGCAGCTGTCTTTCAACCCCTGCTGATACTGCACGCCCACTGCCGACAGGCCAAAGCGCTTCACAAACCGCGCCATGGCGATCATCATCGCGCACTGCTCCAGCACCTGCTCGCGAGTCAGTTCGCTCGCGCCGTCGCGGCCAAACTGGAACTGCATCCCCCGCTCTTCATACCAGCGCAGGCAGGCTTCGCGCAGCTCTGGCGAAACTTTCTGCATCTCCACCAGCAGGGCCGACTGGGATAACGACTCAACCGGCATCCCGACCTTGACCATCGCCTGCTGCGGGAAGACCCCGTTGATCATCCCCATACAGAAAGTGTCGAACAGGCCCACGATGGCTTTGTGCTGCAGAATATACTCGCCCACCTGCCGTCCCTGCTGTCCGGCCTCGGTAGACATCACCGCGTGGGTCGCCGCCACCGGGTGCAGATAGTTAAGGGCATGACTCACCGCACCATCGCGCAGCCAGGTCGCCAGCTTTTGCTCAAACATCGGGTCGTCAAAATTCTCCGACCACAGGCGGGAGTAGTTTTTACCCAGACTGGTTAAGCTGCCCGCCATGCACAGCATCCCGACCAGGCCTGGCCAGGTGCCGTCAAAATTAGCCAGCAGCAGCACCGGGCCGCGATGATGCACCAGCGACGGCGCGATATGGTGCGAATACTGCCAGGCGGTGAGCAGCACAATCAGCGGCGCGTCAGGATCGATGGCGGCAAACAGATCGCTGCCCTCGCGCTGACTGCTGATAAAACCGTGCCCGCGTTCGGTATTCACCGGATGGGCGCGGCGCATGCGATAGCCGTGGCGCTCCAGCGCCGCCTGCAGCTTCTGCTCAAACTTTTGCTGTACCGGCCAGCAGGCCAGATTGGCGGACTCGCGCAGATCCGCGTTGGTGATCATCAGGATCTCGCGGTCCTGAGCCTGGATCGGCGTTGGCGCCGCAGGTAGATTCAGTGTCAGCATATTCAGTTCCCTCATTTTTGTTATTTGACCCATTTGTGCATCGCCTTCTGCGCCTGCTGCTGCGGGTGATACATCTCCAGATAAACCCGGTATTTCGCCTGGTGAAAATCCGCCGTCGCGGGATCGGCTCGGATAACCCCGCCGGAACGCACCATCGCCCCGGCCGCTATCGGCAAGGTGGCGTATTGCCCGCAGGCCACCGCCCCCATCAGCGCGGCCCCCACCGTCACGGCGTCTTCTTCATCGCTCAACGCGATGTCGCAGCCGGTGATGTTGGCGTACTCCCGCAGCCACAGCGGGTTTTTGGTCGCTCCCCCGCAGGCGGTGATCCGCTGTATAACGTGTCCGGCGTCACGCAGGGTATCGATGATGTGTCGGGTGCCGTAGGCGATGGCCTGCAGGGTCGCCAGATACAGTCGGGCTAGCCCATCCTGGCCGGATTCCAGGGTTAAGCCGCTGACCACACCCCGGGCAAACGGATTGGCCCGGGGCGAGCGATTACCGTGGTGATCGGCCAGCACGTGCAGCTGCGCCGTGGGCCAGGCTTCGCGCGCTTCCAGCGCCGCCACCCACTGATTGAGGACGGTATAAACACTCTCACCCAGCACGGTCGCCTGCGCCTGCAGTTTCGGCCAGAGGGCGCTCTGGCGAAGGGTCCACTCCACCAGCGCCCCCGCCGCACTCTGTCCGCCCTCGTTCAGCCACTGGTCCGGGAGCATCGCCCCCCAGTAAGGGCCCCACACGCCGGGTACACTCACCGGCTCAGGGCTGACCAGCATATGGCAATTCGAGGTGCCGCTAATCAACGCCAGATTGCCCGCCGACTGCGACGCCACCAGCGCCAGACCGCCCGCATGGGCGTCGATCATGCCGCTGGACACCACAACGTTTTCCGGCAGGCCAAATGCTGCCGCCGTGGCGGGATTGAGCATTCCGGCGCGAACGCCGGGGGCTAACACGGTGGCCGGGATCTTGCCCGGCAGTTCATCCAGCCCCACCGCCGACAGCAGCGTGTGGCTGAAGTGGGAGTGATGCGAGAGATAATTCCATTTGCAGGCCAGGGTGCAGACGCTGGCGACATCCGCCCCCGTCGCACGCCACACCAGATAGTCGGCCAGATCGAACAGTCGCCAGGCACGCTGGTAACGCCCGGGAAAGTGCCGTTTCAGCCACAGCACTTTCGGCAGTTCCATTTCGACGCTCACCTCGCCGCCCACGTAGCGCAGGGCTTCATCGCCGGTGGCGTTGATGTCGAGGGTCTCCTGGGTGGCACGGTGATCCATCCACATGATGATGTCCCGCTCGGGTTCACCCTGCTCTGCGACAGAAATCCCGCGCCCTTCGCTGTCCACCACCACCAGCGAGCAGGTTGCGTCAAAGCCGATACTGCACACCGCCTGGGCAGGGATCGCAGCATGCTCCATCGCCTCGCGTACCGAATCACACACCGCCTGCCAGATATCCTCTGACGACTGTTCAACAAAATTTGCCCGGGAAGAGAACTGCTGAATGGGGCGAACGGCGAACGCTCGTCGCTGACCACAGCGGTCGAAAATCCCCGCCCTGACGCTGGCGGAACCGACATCGATCCCAATGAAAAATGACTCGCTCATGATGCTAACCCCGAAAGCTAACTCGAGTTAGCAATTTAGATGTAGCCATTCAGCGCGACAAAGACTTTGCGCGGATTATGTGATGGCTCTCAAGATTAATAATTTATGTGAATGTTTATTAAGGCAATTATTTGAAGCCTGTTATAAGGCAGCATCAAAAACCCTGTCACTCTATAATCGACTTTGTTTTAGCATTAAAACAGCGGAAAATAAAAAAGCCCACTTTCGTGGGCTAGAACTATGTGCGTGAAGGGGATATTATTTTAAGAGTGCTTTAATAATTCCCGCCGCGCTAATTCGGCGATAAAACCGCTTCGACTGGAAAATTCGCCGTTACTGCTGACATAAGCATCAATTCTTCTTAAAAGATTTTGCGGTAACGTGATATTTAATTTAGTGGCTTTACCTTCATATTTGCTTGTGTCGATATCGACGAAGCCCCACATACCACCCTGACAATCTTCATCATCTTTATGCGCATTCATGCTTCTCGCCGCCGGGACGTCCTGCCCTTTCTCACTCTGATATTCCAGATACGCATCGATAGCGGCATAAGCATCGGCGATCGCATCGTCAATGGTATCGCCAGCGAAATAACATCCTGGAACGTCTGGCACAAACCCTGAATATGTGCCGCTGTCGGCCTGGTGTAAGTAAACTGGATATTTCATACATTATTTCCTCTCTAATAAGTGACGCGCGGTGCACATCACCTCATTATTTATTTTCGCCCATCTGCTTAAGGATTTTATGCAACGTACCTGTTGCTATATCCTTTTTAGGGTGAGGCACCCCTATTGGCTCGGGTTCACCTTCTTTCTCAAAAATAGGGTGAGAGCGGCGAGTGCGGACGTGTACCCAACCGGCGTTGATCAATATCTTGATGAGTTCTCCACTCTTCATCCGTTGCCCTCCCTGAGCGAACAGTGGGTATAGTACCCACCACTGCAATTGAGATCAACGCATCAGTAGGTATAGTGGGTATAAATCATGGGCGCAAATTAAACCACCTTCCCCGCAGGGGAAGCAAACCCTCTCCGATACGCCGCAGGCGTGGTCGCAAAATGGTGTTTAAAGTGGTGCCGCAGCGTCGCTACGCTGCCAAAGCCTGCGACCTCTGCAATTCTCTCAATCGACAGTGCGCTGTTTTCCAGTAAATCCTGACAGCGGCTCAACCGGGCGTTGAGCAACCACTGGGCCGGAGTGCTGCCGGTAGTGGCGGCAAACCGGCGTAAAAAGGTACGCGGGCTCATGCCAACAAACTCTGCCAGCGAGGCGACGCTGTGCGGAGCGGCGAGATGGGCATGCAGATGATCAAACAGCGATCCGAGCCGGTGGCCTTCATAGGCAATGGGAACGGCCTGCTGGATAAACTGGGCCTGGCCGCCGTCGCGATGGGGTGAAACCACCAGCCGGCGCGCCACCTGATTTGCCGCTACGGAACCGTAGTCCCGGCGGACCAGGTGCAGGCACAGGTCGATACCCGCCGCGCTGCCTGCGGAGGTCAACACATCACCATTATCGATATACAGCACGTCCGGCGTGACCTGAATGGCCGGGTAACGCTGCTGCAGTAAGTCTGTGTAGCGCCAGTGAGTGGTGGCCTGCCGGTTATCGAGCAACCCGGCAGCGGCCAGCACAAACACGCCAGAGCAGATAGACATCACCCGCGCCCCGCGCTGATGAGCCGCCACCAGCCGGGTGCAGAGTTCGGCGGGCACAGGCGTGTCCGCACCGCGCCAGCCGGGCACCACGATGGTTCCGGCCTGGTCCAGCAGCTCCAGTCCACCATCAACCACCAGCCGGACGCCTCCCGTCGCGCACAGCTCCCCTTGGTCAACGCCCGCGACCGCAAAGCGATACCAGTTCTCGCCCATTTCAGGACGCGCCAGGCCGAAAATCTCTACCGCGACGCCGAATTCAAAGGTGCATAAGCCGTCATAGGCCAGCACCACCACCAGAGGATTCTTCACCCTTACACCCGCACAATTTTGTCATGATCTTGATTGTATATGGCATTTCTGCCAGCTGTCAAAACCGCACCCTGACCCTAGAGTAAAGACTCAATTTAAGAGGAGTGAATATGAGCTACGTAACTGATTATCCTGCAGCAGATGCCGATCGCGCCGCTGCGCATTTTTTACAGCGACTGAGTGTGGAAACGGATTGCGACGATGTGCACAGTGCCATCACAGACGACGAGAGGGATTTTGTGCTGCTGCACGTGGTCGGCAGCCCGGAGGCCTTTGCACGGCGTCATGTTCCGGGAGCCATCCATCTGCGCCATCGAGATATCGACGCGCAGCGCATTGCACAATGGCCTGCCGATACGTTGTTTGTCGTCTACTGTGCCGGGCCGCACTGCAACGGTGCCGATCGGGCCGCGCTGAAGCTGGCGCAGCTGGGTCGTCCGGTCAAAATCATGCTCGGCGGGCTGACCGGATGGGCCGACGAAGGTTTTGCCTTTAACGCAGCGTAGGGCCGCGCGCGTTTGAGCCTGACAAATCTGCTGTTTCGGTTTACCCTGGCATACCGGTCAGGGGCTAAGCGTCTGACCGGGCACTCAATAACGATGAAGGAGTTTGCAATGTCACTGTATAGCGAAACAAAAGCACAGTTCATCCATGGGCTTCACAACCTGAGCGCGATCCTCGAAAAAGCGCGCATCTGGGCGCAAGAAAACGGCACCGCGGAGAGCGCATTACTGGAAGCAAAACTGGCGGATGATATGTTCCCGCTGGTGCGTCAGGTGCAGGTGACCTGCGATATGGCGAAGCGCGGCGTGGCGCGTCTGGCTGATATCGACGCCCCGGTGATGGAAGATAATGAGAGCACCATTGAACAGTTACAAACCCGGATCACCACAACCATCCAGTGGTTAGAAACGGTGGCTGATGCACAGCTTGAGGGTGACGATGAGCGTCCGATTAAGGTGAAAGCGCGTGAACACGAACTGCATTTCACCGCCCGTGGCTTTGTCTTCTCCTTCGCAGTGCCAAATTTCTATTTCCATTTCACCACCGCTTACGACATTTTACGTCAGGCGGGCGTACCGCTTGGAAAGCGTGACTTCTTAGGCAAGATTAACTGATCCTGCACCGGCTCTGACATCCCTGTCAGGGCCGGCAACTGACAACTCCTCACACGAATCTGATGATGGATTTGTGAGCTGAACTGTGAATAATTTGTAATTGATTTGATAATTATCTGCAGCAAAGATAATTCATCTCTCTTCAGAATCGGGGTCTGACAGACTGGGTTACGCCTGCTGCTGGCCGAAATCAGCCGCCACCCCGAAAACCCCCACAGGAGCACCGATGAGTAACCACAGACGACAGGTCCCAGGCATTCACTATTACGCAGGCCCGGCAGGCGGTTGGGGAGCGTTAAAGGCTACAGCGATTGCGGTGCGTACGCAGATGGATGTCTTCGACGCGCCTGCCACTCTGCTGCGCACCAATCAGCCCGATGGCTTTGACTGTCCGGGCTGTGCGTGGCCGGACAAAGAACACAAATCCACCTTTCAGTTTTGCGAGAACGGCGCCAAAGCGGTGACGTGGGAAGCCACCACAAAGCGCGTCACCCCAGAATATTTGGCGCAACACACCGTCAGCGAACTGTGGGAAAAACCCGATTTCGAGATCGAAGGGCTGGGCCGTCTGACGCACCCGCTTGCTTACCATCCACAAAGCGACACCTTGCGCCCGGTCAGCTGGGAACAGGCGTTTGCCCGCATCGGCGAGGTACTGCGCGGCCTGGCACCGGAGCAGGTGGAGTTTTACACCTCCGGGCGCGCCTCGAATGAAGCCGCGTTCCTGTATCAGCTGTTTGCCCGCGAGCTGGGCACCAATAATTTTCCCGATTGCTCCAACCTGTGCCATCAGGCCACCAGCGTCGGCCTGCCCCGCTCAATCGGGATCGGCAAAGGTACCGTCTCGCTGATGGATTTTGATAACACCGAGCTGGTTATCTCCATCGGGCACAATCCGGGCACCAACCACCCGCGGATGATGGGCACCCTGCACGAGCTTGCCCGTCGGGGGGTGCCGATCATCGTCTTTAACCCGCTGCGTGAAACGGCCCTTGAGCGCTTTGCCGATCCGCAAAGCGTGATGGAGATGGCGACCTACAGCGCCACCGACATCGCCTCGACTTACTTCCAGGTCAAAGCCGGTGGCGACGCCGCAGCGCTCAAAGGTATTGCCAAACACCTCCTGCAGCTGGATGCGACACGCGGTAACGTGCTGGACCACGATTTTATCGCCCGCCATACCGCCGGTTTTGCCGAGTTTGCCGCCGATATCGCCGCCACGGGCTGGGAGGCCATCGAGCAGGGTTCCGGGTTATTACGTCCGCAGCTGGAGAGCGTCGCCGACGCTTACGCGAAATCGAACGCCACCATCATCACCTACGGGATGGGCATTACCCAGCACAACAAAGGCACCGCAAACGTGCGCCTGATTGCTGACCTGTTGCTGCTGCGCGGCAATATCGGCAAGCCCGGGGCGGGAATTTGTCCCCTGCGCGGGCACTCCAACGTGCAGGGCAACCGCACGGTGGGCATCACCGAAAAACCGTCGGCGGCGTTTCTGAATAAGCTGGAGGCGGTGTTCGGCTTTACCCCGCCGTCCGCCCCTGGCCACGACGCGGTGCAGGCCGCGCAGGCAATGCTCGATGGACAGGCCAAAGCGCTGATCTGTCTCGGCGGTAACTACGCGGTGGCCATGCCGGACCACGCCCGGACGTTCGCCGCCCTGCGAAAACTGGATCTCAGCGTGCACGTCGCCACCCGACTCAACCGCACCCATCTGCTGGTGGGCAAAGAGACCTTTATCTTCCCCTGTCTGGGACGTACGGAGCTGGATGTGCAGCGCGCAGGCCCGCAGTCGATTACCGTCGAGGACTCCATGTCGATGGTGCATGCCTCCAGCGGCAAACTCACCCCGGCCTCGCCGTGGCTGCGCTCGGAACCGGCAATTGTCGCCGGGATCGCCCACGCCACCCTGCCCGACAGTAAAGTCGACTGGCTGGAACTGGTGGCCGATTACGATCGCATCCGGGAGCGCATCGAGCAGACCCTGCCCGGCTTTGACAACTTCAATGCGCGGATAAGGATCCCAGGCGGTTTTCGCCTGCCGCTGCCGCCAACCGAGCGCGTCTGGCCTACCGTCAGCGGCAAAGCGATGTTCTCGCTGTTTGAAGGCGTTGAAGAGAACAGTCCGGGCGTTGGCGAAAACGTGCTGCGCCTCGTCACCCTGCGCAGCCACGACCAGTACAACACCACGCTGTATGCCCTCGACGACCGCTATCGCGGGGTGTTTGGTCGCCGCGACGTGCTGTTTATGAACGAAGAGGATATGCAGCAACTGGGGCTGGAGCACGGCGACCGGGTGGATATCACCACCGCGCTGCCCGGCAGTACGCAGCGTCTTGATGACATTACGCTGGTGGCCTGGCGTATCGCCCCAGGTACGGTGGCGGCCTATTATCCTGAAGCTAACGTGCTGGTTCCTCTCGACTATCTGGATAAAGAGAGCGGTACCCCATCGTATAAGTCGGTGCCGGTTCAGCTGACTCTGCGCTCAAAAGAGATCCGTCCGATAGCGTAACACCGTTAATGCGGGGTCATCCTGCGCCGTCTTCGCGTAGACAAATATGGATATTTAGTTCATGCTGAGACTATATTCATCATTCTCAGCACAGGGAGCATTCCATGCCGAAGCACCTGAATCCGGCCTCAATCGCCCGCGGGGATCGCGATTTAATCGCCATCCGGGCCGCGATGAACATCCTGGAAAAGTGGGGCTGCACCACCGAGCAGCAGCAGAACATTCTGCAGCTGTCGCGGGCGGCGCTCTACAAGTACCGTCACAGCGACACGCAGAGCGCGTCACTGAGCCATGACCAGCTCACTCGGGTAAGCTATCTGCTGAATATGCATTCGGCGCTGCGGATCGTGTTCAGCAATCCCGAGAACGTGTACGGGTTTATGACCATGGCCAACCACAATGCCTACTTCAACGGTGCCACCCCGCTGTCGTTTATTGCGGGCGGCGAGTTCGGCAATTTGCATGAAGTAGCGAAGCGTGTCGATGTGCTGCGCGGGGGCCTGGCCGGATGACCGATGCGGAGATCCCAAGAACGGCGCTGGTTCCCCTCAAGGGCTACCGCCTGTTGCATACCAAGTACCCGGCCATCTACGTGTTCGAGGATGTTGCCAGCCCGGAAGCGTTTGACGTTCTCTACGAGATCCAGAAGCTAACCAATCCGCGGCTGTCCACCGAAGTGGGAAACCTGAACCTGCTACCTCGCGAGGAGTGGGTGCTGGGGATCCGCGGTGCGCACTACGCCATGGCCGCCTTCACCCACGTCAATCCGGACGGCAGCCGCTTTTCGAATGGCGATTTTGGTATTTATTATCTGGGGGACAGCCAGGAGACGGCGCTGGCCGAGATTGTCTACCACTGCCAGCACTACTGGCAGAACGTACCTGAACTGAAGTTTGAACGCTTTGAATACCGCTGCCTGGAAACCGAACTGGGCCACACCGCCTTTGTCGACATTACCGGCCTGCCGGGCACGCACCCATATTACCATCCCACGGACTACAACGAGCCGCAGCGTCTGGGTGCCCGTTTGCGGGTCGCGGGCGAAACTGGCGTGACATACCGCTCGGTTCGCAGACCTGACGGGATCTGCTGGGCGCTGTTAACGCCCAAACCCATCACCAGCATTATTCAGTCATCCCTGCACCAGATTATCTGGGATAAGGGGATAGTCAGCGTCAGCCAGGTGACGTCGTTACTGGCTTAAGTCGCCAGAAAATAGCCTGCGGCGGTAAACGCCACCACCCCGGCAATCACCGTCGCGAACAGTCCACGGGTTATCACCCCCACAACGGTGGCGAACCCCGCCGCCAGCAGCGCGATGCTGATCCCGGAGCTGGTCATCGCGGGCTTGCTCAGAAGTTCAGCAGCCACCAGCGCGGCCATGATGGCGGTGGGAATAAAGCTCAGCCACTGCTGAACAACGCCCGGCAGACGAAAGCGGGACAGCAGCAAAATGGGTACGGTGCGCATCAGGGCGGTCACCAGCGCAGAGGCGATAATCGCCAGCACAATATGTCGTTCCATCCTATTTTCCTTTCCGGGTACGTAACAGCACTGTTGCCAGGGTCGCCGCGAGGGAGGCCGCGACAATCACCACCAGACTGAGCGAACCCCTTCCGGCACAGAACAAGGTGATCGCCACCGCGACGGCAATGTTCAGGGTTTCCAGCGTCTTTCGGCGGCTGGCAAACCACATCATCAGGATCAGGCCGATAAACATTGAGACCAGGCTAAAGCCCAGCCCTTCCATCAGCGACGCCGGTAATGTGGTGGCCAGCCAGGCACCCACCACGCAGGCAAAAATCCAGTTCAGCCAGGCGGTGACGTTCAGACCCAGCATCCAGGCATAGCTGATTTTGCCCTGCGGGCTGCCGTGCTGAACCGCCACGCCAAAGGTTTCATCCGTCAGCAGCAGCCCGCTGACCATTTTTTGCAGCGTGCTGTAGTCGCGAAAAAACACGCTCATCGATGAGCTCATCAGCAGGTAGCGCAGGTTAACCAGCAGCACGCTCAGCACCACCGACGCCATTTCGGCCCCTGCCGCCCACAGAGAATAAAACAGAAACTGCGCCGACCCGGCGTACAGGGCACCGGCCAGCAGGGCAATTTGTCCGGGGGTAAAACCAGAGAGCGTGCCAATCGCCCCGGCGGCAAAGCCTATACTCCAGTAGCCCGGAATGGTCGGCAGACAGGCCGCGACACCGGCGCGGAAATCGCCCGACGTGGAGGCGGCCCGGCCGGTGTTTGTCTTCATCAACATCTCTTTTTCCCTTATATTACTTAGCTCAATAACAATCTTACGAATTAGCTGAAATCGCTATAGTAAAATCCTGCTCAGCCGTGAAATTTACGCAGGCGGGGAGAGGAAGCGGACGTGGTGCAACAAAAACGCGATGAGATTAGCCTGTGGCGCGACAGTCAGCTGCACGGTGGGATGGAGATCCTGCAGGCCACCTGCTATGAGCACAGCTACCCGCCGCATTTTCATGATGAATTTGTGATCGCAGCGTTTGCCCGCGGGGCACAGCGAACCCGGGTATGTCGGGAAAACGGCATTGCCGCGGCGGGCTCGGTGATGATTATCGCCCCGGGCGAAGTACACACCGGCGAAGCGGTGCAGCGTGATGAAGGCTGGGATTATTGCGCATTCTATCCCGGTGAAAGCCTGCTGAACGAGGTAGCGCAAACGGTGCTCAGCGGCAAAGGCGCGGTGAATTTCGGCACGCAGGGGATCCGACACGATCCAGTGATGGCCCGCCGCATGCTGCAGGCGGCGGCCTTGATCAAACAGAGTCCTGACCCGCTGGAAAAAGAGTGCGTGATGTATCAGATCCTCAACCTGCTGGTGGGTCATTACGGTGAACGTACCGTCAAAGGGTCGCGCCAGGGAATGTTGCGGGCGGATATCCGTCAGGCGATCGACTTTTTGCACTGCTCCTATACCCAGTCCCTGTCGGTGAAGGAGATTGCACAGGTGGCAGGACTCAGTGAATTCTATTTTATGCGCACCTTCCAGAAGATGACCGGGCTTTCCGTGCACCAGTATCTGACGCAAATCCGCCTGATGCGTGCCAAAGCGCTGCTGGCCAAAGGGGTCAGCGCCGCCCAGGTAGCCAGCGACATCGGCTTCTTTGACCAGAGCCATTTGATTAAGCACTTCCGGGCGCATTTTGGCACCACCCCGGGCCTGTTTGCCGCGGCGTCGCTGTAAGATCAGCCCGCGTGCCCCTGACGTGAGGTGATCAAAGCCAGGACCCCGGCGCACAGCAGCAGTACGCCACTCATCGCAAACGCGCTCTGCCAGCCCAGATGGTCAAACATCAGGCCACCCACCGTGGATCCCAGCGCAATCGACAGCTGAATAACCGCAACCATCAGCCCCCCACCGGCCTCTGCATCATCGGGTAGGGTGCGGGCGATCCACGTCCACCATCCGGTTGGCGCTGCCGTCGCCAGCATCCCCCACAAGCCTGACAGCAGGGCAACTATCCAGACGCTGTGCCCGGTCAGGATCAACATCCCGGCGATGGCGGCCATCAGCAGCGGGATGGCGATCAGCGTCAGGTAAAATCGCGCGTTAAGGAAGGTAGAAACGATCAGCGTGCCGACAAAACCCGCGACCCCGAGGGTGAGCAGGATCAGCGATAGGCCGGACGGACTTACCCGGGTGACGGTTTCCAGAAACGGGCGCATGTAGGTGAATAACGCAAACTGCCCCATGAAGAACAGGCCGCAGGCCAGCATACCTGTCGAGACGATGCGGCGACTGAACACGCGAAAAACCGTTCCGCGCGACGGTTTACTGTCGCCGCGCATGTTGGGCAGGCTAATCCACTGCCAGATGAAGGCCAGTATCGCCACCGGGACCAGACAAAGAAACGCTCCACGCCAGCCGATGGTGGCGCCGAGATAGCTACCCAGCGGGGCCGCCACCACCGTCGCCAGCGCATTACCGCCGTTGAAAATGGCCAGCGCACGGGGGACCTGATGCGTCGGCACCAGCCGAATGGCGATGGCGGCAGACATGGACCAGAACCCGCCGATGGCGATACCAATCAGGGCCCGGCCTGCCATATACACCAGATAGCTGGACGCAAAGGCAATAATCATTCCCGACACGGCCATCAGCACCGTCATCCCCAGCAGGAGATATTTACGATCCACCTTGCCGGCAATAGTAGAAATCGTCAGGCTGGTGATAACCGCCAGCACGCCGGAGATGGCAATGCCCTGCCCTGCCAGCCCCTCCGTTACGCCCAAATCGGTGGCAAGGGGCGTGAGCAGGCTGACCGGCATAAATTCAGATGCAATCAGGACAAAGACGCACAGGGTCATGGCAAAAATACCGCCCCAGTACGCATTTTGGTGTGGTGTGGTCTGGCTGAGTGTGGACATATTCAGATTTCGCGAAGGCCAGCGTCAACGCCACCGGTCAAAGACCGGTGGCTTAAACGTACTGGTTAGGGGTTTATTTCAGGCTGGTTTTGAAGAATTGCTCAAAGCGGGCAAAAGGTATTTTACCGGCGGCATTGTCGTATAAGTCCACATGGTTTGCGCCCGGGACCACCACTAGCTCTTTGTGCTTGCTGCCGACCGCTTTATACGCATCTTCAGCAAAGTAGCGTGAGTGCGCCTTCTCACCGGTGACGATAAGCGTCGGGATGGTGATTTCATTGGCATAGCTCAGCAGCGGCATATTCATGAACGACAGCGGCATGGTCGCCGTCCATGCGCCCGTTGAGTTAACCGAGCGCGCGTGGAATCCGCGTGGCATCCGGTAGTAGTCAAAGAACTCTTTCAGCACCGGATGCGGATTGGCCGGTAACGCCTCGGGCAGAATACGTTCCCCGGCGGTGACGTTGCCGTTCTGGTCGACATTCAGATCATGCCCGCCATGGGCGAAGGTGCCGCTTTCTGCATCCTTCCAGCGCTGCGCGTTCAGATACTCCAGCACGGCATGGCGATCGGCCGCTGAATAACGGTCTTTGCCGTCGCCGACCCCGTGGCCCATTGCCCGGCTCATGTCGTACATCACGCTGGTGGCGACCGCTTTGACGCGGGTATCCATCGAGGCGGCATTCAACGCCATCCCGCCCCAGCCACAGATCCCGAGGATACCGATCCGATTACGATCGACCTCTTTTTGTAACCCGAGGAAATCCACCGCCGCACTAAAATCTTCGGTGTTGATATCCGGAGAGGCGACGTTGCGCGGACTCCCACCCGATTCGCCGGTGTAAGAAGGATCGAACGCCAGCGCGACAAAGCCCTGTTCAGCCAGAGTCTGAGCATACAAACCACTGGATTGCTCTTTGACCGCACCAAAGGGACCGCTGACCGCAATCGCGGCCAGCTTGCGATCGCTGCGGTCTTTCGGCAGGTACAGATCGGCCACCAGGGTGATGCCGTAGCGGTTCTGGAAGGACACCTTGCGGTGATCGACCTTACTGCTCTCGGCGAAGGTCTTGTCCCATTTCTGTATCATTGAAACGGGGGCGTTCGGATTAGCTGTATCAGCATAACTCATTGTCGTCACTCCACTTAATGATGCACAGAGCAGCATGGCGGGTAATGCAGTTGTCAGTTTTTGGGTAAATGCCTTCATGAAAGATCCCCTTAAATACAGGATTCAGATACAGGTTTCATACGGACAACGCTGCTGTGCTTTGTTGCAATGAGGGTGATTATAGTTAGCAGAAATAGTGCTGATTAGAGGGCGAATACTGCTAGGATTAATATCAAATTGTTATAGATACGCACAGGAATCCATTAATGGCGAAGCGGGAAAACTACAATGAGCTGTACCTGTTTATGCAGGTCGTGCGGGAAGGCAGTTTCACCGCCGCCGCACAGCGGCTGGGGCTGGCGCAATCGGGGATCAGCCGTTCGGTGCGCGATCTCGAGGAGCGGCTGGGTGTTCAGCTGCTGGTGCGCACCACCCGCAGGCTGTCGCTGACCCAGGCGGGGGAGCAACTCTACCAGACGACAGAGTCCGGCTTTGACGCCTTAGATCTTGGGCTTGCGACCTTGGCCCATTATCGCCAGACCCCTTCCGGTTCGGTGCGCATTAATGCCAGCCAGCACGCCATTGATAAATGTCTGCTGCCGAAGCTGGCGGTGTTTAAACAGCGATATCCTGATATCCGGCTGGAGCTGATGAACGAAAGCCGGTTCGTCGACATTATCGCCGAGCGATTCGATGCGGGGGTGCGTCTGGGCCCGGAGGTGGGCCAGGGCATGATCGCGGTGCGCATCACGCCCGACATGGAGATGGCAGTGGTGGCGACGCCGGAACATTTTCGCCGCTACGGCTTTCCGCAGGCCCCGGCGGATTTAGTGGCCCATCCCTGTATTGCCTACCAGTTTGCCGACGGCAGCCTGTACCAGTGGGAACTCAATCAGGACGGTAAAAAAATCACCCATCAGCCACAGGGACAGTGGGCCTTATCGGACAGCTACATGGAAGCCGAAGCCGCCCGGCTGGGTCTGGGTCTGGCCTATGTGCCTGTCGAACTGGTGGCCGATGACCTGGAACGGGGTGTCCTGATCCGGGTATTGCAGCGTTACAGCCTGCGCATGGAGGGGTTATTCCTGTATTATCCGCATCGCAACGTCTCACCCGCCCTGCGAGCCGTCATTGATACCCTGAAAATCTGACTGCCTTTAACTGCGAAGCCATTAAAAATGAACACCGACAATAAACGCGCGCACGCTTTTCACTTTTCCCCTTTCCGTCATCTCTTTTTTGCGCGCTTGCTCACCGTGCTGGGCAACGGTATTGCCCCCATCGCGCTGGCGTTTGCGGTGCTGGATATCGGCGGTTCGGTCTCTGATTTAGGCTGGGTCGTTGCTTCCCGCTCCATCTTTAATGTCGCCTTCCTGCTGCTCGGGGGCGTACTGGCAGACCGCTATTCGCGCAGCCGGGTGCTGGTCTCGTCTTCGCTGGTTGCTGCCGTTTCGCAGGCTGTCGTCGCCTGGTCGGTGCTGGACGGTTCCGCCACGGTGATGAGCCTGGCCCTGCTCGGCGCGGTGAACGGGGCCGCTGCCGGCATCACCTTACCGGCCTCTTCTGCGCTGGTTCCCCAGACGGTTCCCGGAAAAAATCTGCGCCAGGCCAATGCGTTTATCCAGCTCGGGGTGTACAGCGGAACGGTGATCGGCGCGTCGCTGGGCGGGCTGCTGGTCAGCTCTGTCGGGCCAGGCTGGGGATTGGCCATTGATGCGCTGGGCTTCGCCGCCGCTGCCCCGCTGTATCTGTTTATTCGCGTTGCCCGCGTCGACACCGGGGCACCGCAAAACAACATCCTGCAGGACTTAAAAGAGGGCTGGACAGAGTTCGCCAGCCGGGCCTGGGTGTGGTCGATTGTCGTTCAGTTCACCATTATCAACGCCGCCTTCAGCGGGGTGATGATGGTGCTTGGCCCGGTGATCGCCGACGCCTCTTTTGGCCGCGCGCACTGGGGGATAATTGTGGCGGCGCAGAGCGTTGGGCTGATCGTGGGCTCCTCCCTCGCCCTGCGCTGGCGTCCGCGCCGGGACCTGTTTATCGGGGTGTTGCTGGTGTCCCTCTGCGCGTTACCCATTTTTATGATGAGTCAGCTCGCGGCAACCCCGTGGCTGATTGCCGCATTTTTTATCGCCGGGGTGGCGTTTGGCCTGTTTGGTGTGGCCTGGGCCCATTCGCTGCAGACCCATATCCCACCGGAAAAGCTGGCGCGGGTGTACGCCTATGACGCGGTGGGATCCTTTGTGGCCATTCCCTTCGGGGAGCTGATTGCCGGTCCGCTGGCCGTGCAGTACGGTTCCAGCAACGTGCTGTTGGTATCCGCCATTGCGGTGGTCATCGCCACCCTGGGCGCTGCGCTGGTGCCGGCGATTCGACGGCTCGATAATGCGCCACAGATGACCTCCCACAATGCTGTAAAAGCGTCATGATGAAACCCGCTCAGGCTACAACATGAAGATATCTCATGTTGTAGTGAAATTTAGTCGCTATCACTGTTGCTGAGGCTCTGGCATAACGTATGTAATGTTAACGAATTAGCAACAAGAAGACTGAATATTATGAATAACGCATTCACATTTACGATTAAGCACAGTCTTTTCGACGAGAATTATAATCCTTCGGAAAACACGCGCATCACCACTAATTTTGCGAATCTGGCCCGCGGGGAAAACCGCCAGCAGAATCTGCGCAATACGTTAGTGATGATCGACAACCGCTTTAACGCCTTAGCGCACTGGGATAACCCGCAAGGCGATCGTTATTCCGTTGAGCTGGAGATCATCTCCGTTGAGATGAATATTGGTGACGATAATCAGGCCTTCCCGGCAATTGAAATCCTGAAAACCAATATTATTGATAAAAAAACCAACGAACGCATCGAGGGTATTGTCGGGAATAACTTCTCGTCTTACGTTCGCGATTATGACTTTAGCGTGCGACTGTTAGACCATAATAAAAATCAGGCCGGTTTTAGCATCCCGGATGACTTTGGCGATTTACACGGCAACATCTTTAAGCATTTCGCTAACTCAGCAGAATACAAAGCAAACTTCAGCAAAGCACCGGTGATCTGCCTGAGCGTCTCGAATAAAAACAGCTATCAGCGCATCGGTAATGTGCATCCTGTTTTAGGCATCGAATACCAACAGCACGGCACCTCGCTGACTGAAGAATACTTCAAAAAAATGGGCCTGCAGGTGCGCTATTTCATGCCGCCAAACAGCGCTGCGCCGCTGGCGTTTTATTTCTCCGGCGATTTACTGGGTGATTATTCATTTGTGGAGCTAATTGCCACCATCAGTACGATGGAGACGTTCCAGAAAATTTATCGCCCGGAGATTTACAACGCTAACTCCACGGCCGGACAGTATTACCAACCGAACCTGAATAACCAGGATCATTCCTTAACAAAAATCGTTTACGATCGGGAAGAGCGTAGCCAGCTGGCAATTGAGCAGGGCAAGTTCACCGAAAAGCATTTCATCAAACCTTACAAGAATATTCTTGAGCAATGGTCTGCTAACTGCGCTGTTTAATTGATTAAAAATATAAGGTCACCTGTTATGAAAACATTGCTCCCTACGTCGACTGCCGGCAGCTTACCGAAACCGTCCTGGCTTGCAGAGCCAGAGAAGCTATGGTCCCCCTGGAAATTAGAAAACGAAGAGTTAATCGAGGGGAAAAAGGATGCGCTGAGTTTGTCGCTGTTCGATCAGCTGCGGGCCGGGATTGATATCGTCAGCGATGGCGAGCAGACCCGCCAGCATTTTGTCACTACCTTTATCGAGCACCTCAGCGGCGTTGATTTTGAGAAACGCGAGGTGGTTAAAATTCGCAATCGCTACGACGCCAGCGTGCCTACCGTGGTCGGGGCGGTAGAACGCCAGAAACCGGTATTCGTTGAAGATGCGAAATTCTTACGTCAGCTCACCAAACAGCCGATCAAATGGGCGCTACCTGGGCCGATGACGATGATCGATACCCTGTATGATGCCCACTATAAAAGCCGCGAAAAGCTGGCCTGGGAATTCGCAAAAATCCTGAACCAGGAAGCCCGAGAATTAGAAGCGGCCGGTGTCGATATTATCCAGTTTGATGAACCCGCCTTTAACGTCTTCTTTGACGAAGTGAATGACTGGGGTATCGCGGCGTTAGAACGCGCCGTTGAAGGGCTGAAGTGCGAAACGGCGGTGCATATCTGCTATGGCTATGGCATCAAAGCCAATACCGACTGGAAAAAGACGCTGGGCACCGAGTGGCGGCAATACGAAGAAGCCTTCCCTAAGCTGCAACAGTCGGCTATCGATATCGTCTCGCTGGAGTGCCACAACTCGCGGGTACCGATGGATCTGCTGGAACTGATCCGCGGTAAAAAAGTGATGGTCGGAGCGATTGATGTCGCGACCAATACCGTAGAGACCGCAGAGGAAGTGGCGGATACGCTGCGCAAAGCGCTGCAGTTTGTCGATGCCGACAAGCTCTACCCTTCCACCAACTGCGGCATGGCACCGTTATCGCGTCGGGTTGCTAACGGCAAGCTCAACGCATTACGCGCCGGTGCGGAGATTGTTCGCCAGGAGATTTTGGCCCGCTAACGCCCCTTCGGATTAATGCAATCCGCCTATAATTTTATGGCTATTCATAATGCACGGGAGTATCTTTTTCGGTCTACACCGACATAAGCCCGTGCTTATGATGATCCCTTCAATTGCTGGCTGACAAAGCCTTAACGGGGAAATAATGAGTCACTGTGATCCACAATGCCCATGCCAGAATCCAGATGCGCCGAAATACCCTTCCGGAAAAATGTTCCGCAATCAACAGGGTGAATCGATGATGGTGGTAAAGAAAGCCGGCACCTTCCCTGATGCGCGTTACACGATCCTGAACATCCGTACCGGAAAAGAGACCGAGCATTCCTATCCGGCGTTAGTGCGCAAAGAGATCGGCAAGTAATACCCGGCTGGGGTTGCAAACGTAACGACCGCTTCGGCGGTCTTTTTTTGGATATAATCGGCCGTTCTGCTCAAGTCCTTAATCCCCTTTTTCAGAAAGTATGCAAATAACAGACGATTAGAATAGCCCGGCAGTATGGGGTAACTCCCGTAAGACCGGGCTTATGGTGGTTATAGTTGCCTGTTTCTCATTTTTCCGACAACGAAAATCAGCAACATGTTGATGATTACTGAGGTGCAGAGAACGGTTAACATGAATACATCATTCCAGCCCTGCTCAGTAATAAAACCTACCCAATCGCTAAAAAGTTGAAACAGATATACCTCGGGCAAGAGCAGATAAAATACTGAAAAAATCAGGAGAAATGACAAAAACTGAATGAACCATAAACCCGCTTGTTTCGCTGGCGTCATTATTAGTATACCTGAATAGTGCCGTAAGCATTAAGTGAAGCAGATACCCTTATTGAAGGGGTCCTCAGGAGCGCCTCCCGCAGTATCGCAAAATGAGAAGGAGAAGGCAGCGTAATGCAGCCGTTACTAACCCCTTCGTAACCCGCTGGGTGAAGTCTGAAGTTTCCCCTTTCAACTTGCTCAATAAAAGTAAGGTACAATGGATCATCGTTCGTTCCACGCATCAGTGAACATGATATTTCCGTCACAGTGTTTCCAGGTGATTTTTTCATAACGTAGTGAAATAGCTTCGAGATGATTATGCTTTTCGGTGCTGGAATTTTTGCAGTTATGCATCAGAGGGCAGACTGAGACGACTTTGACGCCTTCCAGCAGCATGTTGAAGTATTCAACCTCCTGCCCCGCATCGTTGATGTGATACCACTTAAATTAGGCGCTCTTTAGCCTCTGACCTTTCGCCACAGCATTGTAAAGGTAAGGGCTTGATGAATCGAATTCTTTTTCAAACGTTAACGCACTATGTACGCGAGTACCTGTAATTTTACCCGTCATATTGTCAGTGGGTAAATGTAGCCCATGCGCGAAACTATGAATCTCAATGCTGCCCTCGCGATCCAGTACATCGACAGAACCGATAATGTCAGCGCCGCCATCGTCTTTTAGCCATAAGTAAGCCGGAATAGCCATAACCACAATCTCCATTTGAGTTAAGGAAGTCACAATTTTAATATGGTTATTTTCGGTTGTATACAAAACAATCAAGAGCGTTGATTATTCATAATCTACAGGCTGTATTATTCGGCAAATTCATAATGCTCCGGCTTACGATTGCATCAGATGCTGTTTGATGGCGTCGAGAAACAGACTGAGCGCCGCATGCTGATGATCGCGGGACTGATAAAGCCCGTAAATACCCAGCGGCTGCGGCTCCAGTTGCGGTAATACCCGTACCAGACAACCGCTTTCCAGCCCGCTTCGCGCCTCGATGGCTGGCACCATCGCCAGGCCGACACCTGCGGCGGCCATATCGCACAACAGTGACGAGATCCCGGCACTGAAATTACCGTTCACCGCCACCGACATTCCCCCTTTCTCCCGATCGCGAAAAGACCATGACTGCCCGGAAAAACGGCTGTAGTGCAGACAATTATGCTGGGCGAGATCCTCAGGCGTGGTCGGCACCCCCGCCCGCTCAAGGTACGCTGGCGAGGCGCATAACACGGACTGGCATGTTCCCAGATAACGAGCGATAGCACCCGGTTCGGGTTCATTGGTGATCCGGATAGCCAGATCGATGCGCTCCCCCACCAGGCTGACCGGGTGGTTATTGATATCAACCTCAATGCGCAACGCGGGATAAAGGGCGAGGAAAGGCGGGATCACCGGCCCCAGCAGGTGCGTCGCCGTAAAATGGGCACAGGCGATCCGTAACGTACCCGACGGCGTCATTCTGGTTGTATCCCCTTCAATGCCCTGAGATAGCAGGGCCAGTTGCCGGGTTTTCTCCAGCGTTTTCTCTCCCGCAGGGGTGATGGTGAGCCGCCGGGTTGAGCGGTGGATCAGTCGCGCCCCTGCCCACTTTTCCATCTCATCGAGATAGCGGCTGACCATCGGGCGAGATATGCCCAGCGAACGCGCAGCCGCACTCAGGCTGCCGAGTTCGCAGATACGGTTATAGGTGATTGCCGCCATGATCCTGTCCATTGCCTCTCCATCTGATCGTTTTACGAAACTCAGCATGTATTGTTTCAGGAATTCTATCAGACATACAAATCCGTAGAATGTCCTCACCCCCAAAACGGAGAACATCGTCATGGCATTTGAGGCCGGGCTTTACTGGATTATCGATCCCCTGTGTGGCTGGAGCTATGGCGCTCTGCCGCTGCTTAACCGCATCGCCGAGGATTTTTCTGCGCAGCATATTTTGCCAGGCGGGCTTTTTATTGGTTCCCATCGCCGACAGCTGGACGCCAGCTGGCTGGCACACGTTAACGAGCATGATGCCCGTATCGCCGCCTTAACCGGCATGACGTTTGGTGCGGAATATCGCCACAAGCTGCTGGCCGACAGCCAGCTTGTCCTCGACTCCCTGCCGACCACGCGCGGACTACTGGCAGCACAGCGGTTTGCCCTGCCCGGCGCCGATCTGCACTTTCTCAACGCCATCCAGCGGGCCTGGTATCAGGACGGGAAAAACATCACCCATCCCGAGGTGGTGAATCAGATTCTGGATCAGACGGCGGGGCCTGACATCAGGCTCGGACAAATTCAGGAAAATGAAACGCTGGAGAGCATTCAGCATGCGCGGATGCTCATGGCAATGGTCAAAGGCCAGGGGTTCCCCACGGCTGCGATTATCGACACCGACGGGAACAGCACGCTGCTGCCTGTCGGACGTTATTACGGTAAACCCGATGCCTTTTTCGCGCTGGTTAAACCGCAACTCACCCGAATAAACCACTAAGGATCACCATGAACATGAAATCCCTCTCGCTGGTATTAACGCTGGCCGCTGCGCCCGTATTCGCCGCCCCGCTGCACCTTGAGGTCTATAACCCACAGGAAAAAGGCATTTTCCCGGTCTCGTCCACCCTTGTCTCCGGCCCGACTGAAGCGGTGTTGTTTGATGCCCAGTTCAGCGTTAAAGATGGCGAGCAGCTGGTGAAGATGATCAAAGCCGGTGGCAAAACCCTGAAAGAGATTGTGATCACCTCTGGCGATCCGGATTTCTATTTCGGGCTTGAGCCCCTGGTGGCCGCGTTCCCGCAGGTAAATGTGGTGGCATCTCCGGCCGTAGTTGATCATATCAAGGCCACCAAAGACGCCAAGCTGGCGTTCTGGGGCCCGCAGATGAAGGACGGCGCACCGACAAAAATCATCGTGCCACAGGCGACAAACGCCACCCGCTTTACCGTCGACGGCGAAGCGCTGGAGTTAAAACACGCCGGTGAATATGCCGCCTATGTCTGGATCCCGGCGAACAAGGCGATTCTCGGCGGAACGGGGATTGCCTCCGGCATTCATGTCTGGACCGCTGATACGCAAACCCCGGCTATCCGTCAGGGATGGATGACGGTGCTAGGCGAAATGCAGTCTCTGAAACCGCAGCAGGTTATTCCCGGTCACTACCTGGGTGCACGCCCGGCAAACGACGCGGCCATCACCTTCACCCACACTTATCTGCAAAAATTTGAGCAGACGTTGGCCAGCCAGAAGGGGTCGACCGCGGTTATTGACGCAATGAAAGCGGCGTACCCGGGTCTGGCGGATGAGAGCTCGCTCGAACTGAGCGCGAAGGTCAATACCGGCGAGATGAAGTGGTAATCCCTGTCGCCACATTTACCCGTTGAGGGGGGTTGTAGGCCGGGCAAGCGAAGCACCCCCGGCTTTAATCCGCTCTCCGTTTGTAAACATAAGCTGAAACTGGCAACTTCCGCTTATGGCACTGAGCGGACGAGTTTACTGGGTTGATGATCCGCTGTGAGCGAGGAGCGGACATACTATCGTTAGGCAATTTCCGTTTCTGGTAAATCTATGATAACCAGTACGCCAAAGCTGCCTGTTTCAACAGTATGAGAAATGCCAGCTTTGGCTACATAAAGCTGGCCAGACGTTACAGATATTTTTTTTCCTTTTACACTAAGCTCCAGACGTCCATCAATAACCAGTAACCCCTCGTCATACTCATGTACCTCTTCAATTACCGATCGTTCATCCATTCGTAAAACTTTGAGATTCACTGTACCAATGCGGCCTAATACATGAGAGTGCCAGGCCTCCGGTAATGCATGTGCTTCGGTTCTAAGGTCATAAAGCGACATAACGTCATTCCTTTTGATGTTCGTTTAATGCTCTTATGCCATATAAATTCCCTGCCGTCATATAACAAATATGGAAAAATAAGTTGAATAAGAAGCTATATCCTTCCTCAATACACACTTATTTTTGAAGTACCACATGCTGCAATCTGACCTGACCAGAATCCTATTGATCAAAGGGCCGATGGATTAATCGCGTCAACAAATGGCACGAGACGGTCAGCCAACCGAGCCGTATGTCTGCTGCGGCCGAAAAGCAGAAGTACAGTAAATGATGTAAGGCTTTCCTGATCGTGTTGCAGTAATGTCAAACTCATCAATCGGCTTACACTCTTTATTAACACCTGAATAGAAAATGTATTTTATAAAAGATGCATAGCCATTGGTAATTCAGACACTTCCGCGCCGCGAGTCATTATCGTGTCTCGTGGTAAACAGCCTCAATATTGTACCCATCAGGATCAAGGATAAACGCGGCGTAATATCCGGGGTGATACTGAGGCCTGTACCCCGGTGCACCATTATCTTTTCCACCGACCCGGAGGGCGGTAGAGTGGAATGCGTCCACTTCCTCTTTGTTTTTTGCACTGAAGGCGAGATGCATCCGGGGCGTGGCGGGCGTGCCCTGTGCGATCCAGAACGCGCCTCCCGGATCTGACCCTTCATCGGGTCTGGCAGGACCAAAACCTACCGCTTTATCCGGTATTTCAAGCCGGGCAATATGGCCAAGGCTTGCCAGAACACGTGTGTAAAACAGTTTACTGTCTTCAAGATTGGTTACGCTGAATCCGGTGTGATCAATCATCCTTATACTCCTATCTGCAAAGAAGAATATGCAGTAAAACATTCAATCACCGGATGATGTTTGATTTGGCATAAGAACAGGTGGTTATGCCAGTGCTATTCCTGCGTGTAAATATTCACGCAGGTCCATTGACCTGCTCCCCGTTGATTAGCACAGACTTAAGCCTGCAACGTCAGCTCCTGGCACGGAGCGGACGGGGCGTGGAAGTGAGGGACTACATTGAGCTAAGACCCGACGTTCAGTATGTTGTGGCTGTTCAATACGCTCTTATGTTACCAAGGGTAGATGGCTCAACTTCTGATGCATAAAATCAATAAGTGCTCGTGTTTTTGCGGGTAAGTAGCGTCGATTGGAATAAAGCGCGAATAAGTGCAATGGGGCCGCCGACTGTTCAAACGTAATCTCGATGAGTCGCCCATCATTGATATAGGGCTGGCAAGCTTGTTTCGAAAGAATGGCAAAACCAACACCTGATACAGCAGCCCGTCCAGCCATCTCTCCGCTGTTTACCCGATAATGCCCTTTTACTGCAATAGTCTCGAACCTGCCTTTTCCACTGACAAATTGCCATGGTGCCCCTTTCAGTGCACTTACCGTTGTAATACAGGGTAATTCTTCAAACTGCTGGATATGAGAAGGGGTTCCATAACGCTGAATGATGGAGGGCGCTGCAACAATGGTGCAAGGGATAGTAACCAGATGACGGGCGATGTAGTCACTGTCATCCATCTGACCACGGCTAACAATGATTGCTAAATCAAGATCATCGCGAAGAGATTCGAAGCCTGACAAATTTGTGACACAGCTGATCTCCACATCCGGATACTGACACGCGAAATCGGCAATAACAGAACCCAGCAATGCTGGTCCTATTTCATTGGGAATACAGATCCGTAATGGGCCTTTGAGTTGAACCTGTCCTTGGATCAATTCAGACTCAGTTTGTTCAAGTGCTTCAAGCAGTGGTTTTGCTCGTGCATAGAGTAGCTGTCCCGCTTGGGTGAGCTTCATATGGCGTGTGCTGCGTTCGATAAGCTGAAGGTTCAGTTTTTCTTCTAACTGAGAAATACAACGGCTTACGTTTGATGTCGGCATTTCAAGCGCTCTGGATGCCCCAACGAAACTTTCTCTGTCAACCACGGCGATGAACACTTTCAGGGTAGTAAAGTCGAGAGCCGGACGCATAGCAAATCCCACATTTGATAACAATACTCGCCATTTTTACCATCTTATGCAGGTTATTGATACCCGATAAACTTTTAGCATCCATTTCTTATAGGCTGCTTGTTATGCCACAGGTTACTCAGATGTTTAATCACAAAACACTCATGCGGATAGCCATCATCATTGCCTTTATCCAGTTTACTAATGCGTTGGAATACATGGCATTAACGCCTGTTTTTTCCTTTATGGCAGAAGCGTTTTCGGTTCCGGTTTCATTTTCTGGATATGTCTCCGGCATGTACACATTAGGTGCAGTTCTTTCCGGTGTTGCTGCTTTTTATTGGATAGACCGATTTGATAAGAAGCGATTCTTAATGCAGAACATGCTGCTGCTGGGAGCACTGACGTTTGCGTCTACATTTACAACAAATTTTGACACCCTATTGGCTCTACGATTTTGCGCAGGATTGGTTGGAGGTACAACGATGGGGGTGGGGATGAGTATCTTGATAAACGACTCCCCTGTTAACATGCGTGGGAAAATGCTGGCCACGGTAATTGCGTCATTTTCGATAGTAAGCATCGTTGGTATGCCATCAATATTATTTCTTTGCACACACTATGGCTGGCATATTTCACTGTGGTCAATCAGTTTTCTGTGTCTGCTGTCTTTACCGCTTATAGCCCTTTTTATTCCCAGGGATGCAGCTCAATCACCCGCTAAGAACAAGCTAACTATTGATGCTCAAACCCTGCTTTTTGCCTCTTGTAATGCACTGGTACAGTTTAGCCCAATGCTGATCATTCCCATTTTGACCCCATTGATGATCCATCATTTGGGTGCACAACAAGACCAGCTGCCATTGCTGTTCTTAAGCGGAGGGATTGCAGGCTATCTCTCTACAAAAATAACAGGAGTTCTGACATCGCGCTTTTCCGCTCTGATGCTGGCGACAATCTCAACGTTACTTTTTGTAGTCAGTTTACTGATCCCTGCTATGGGCTATCACAGCGCGGTTCTCTTTATTACTTTATTTCTGGGGGCTTCGTATAGTCGGCTGGTTTCATCATCTTCGGTTACGATCCAGTATCCAGCGGATGAACAGCGCGCCAGTTTTTCTTCGTTACAGGCTGCGATAATGTCCCTGATAACAACTCTCGCATTCTTTTTGTCGTCTTTATTACTGCCTGACCACAGCATAACAGCACAGAACTTAGACCGATTACTTGCACTCTGTGCATTAGCTGCGACTGGGTTTCCCCTGATGGTCATGGCACTACAAAAGAAACTGGCTAAACGTATTCCCCAGCCCGACCACTTTGTTAATGATTAGCACAACGACCGCTGTTGGCACTGAGCGGACGAGTTTACTGGGTTGATGGTCCGCCGCGAGCGATAAGCGGACATTGGTTTTATATCAAAAATGACATTTTGTGGTTAAACCTTCGTTGAGCAACGGCATCAGGGCTCCCCAACGATAATATCGATTTGGATCTTTTGTTCACTTCTGTACATAAGCTGGTCTCTGAATGCCAGTTATTCCCCTTGCAGAAAAATTCTGACGCAATGACTTCTCAGAGCTTTCAGCCAGCGAGACGTGATGCCTGCGCTGACACAACATCGATACGTCGTGATGCAACGCAACCCGATTTTCTATCATACAAGCAGGAGATTCATTCGCTAATGTTGAAAAAAAACGCAAACACCTAAGTTAAATTATATGTAACAAGCATGAGAGGATGAATAAGGGCACATAATAGAAAGCGCGTGAAAAAGCGCTAATTAATCGCCTTAAGTTAAATTAACGCCGGTTAACTGATCCACAGGCGCAACGTTGTGTAAGTTATTGTTAAGATTAATCTTAGAATTAACAGAAATAAGAACTATTCATTAGAGATACTTAATGTTTTGACGTAAATTTATTCGCAAAAATTATGTTACAAATCTTACGAGTTTATTCACAACCAAGGACGTTTAGCGTATGGGGATCTTAAAACCTGGTTTATTACTGACCGCTTTTGTGCTGACTGCATGTGGTGGCGGCGGTGGCGGCGGCGGTGGCGGCGGTGGCGATAGCACGCCCCCGGTAACCACTGCGCCTGTGCAAACGGATAACGGCAATACGGTTACCGCACCGGAAACCCCTGCCACGGCACCGGTCAGCCTGACCACCGGCGGTACCCTTTCTGGTTGGACCTACACCACCCCTGAGGGCCGTGAATATGTTATGCGCGGCACCGGGATCTCTGCGGGCCTGGTGCAAACCCAGCGGCTCACCCGTGACGACCGTTCCGCGGTCTCCTCAACGTCATGGTGCTGTGGCCGTATGAGTTACACCACGTTCGGTACCTGGACACAATTTGAAAAAGGTCAGCATGACGTCTTCTACACCGGGGATGCCACGCTCGCGGCTAACGTGCCTACCCAGGGAACTGCGACCTATGTGGGTCACGGTATGCGTGAAAGCACCCTGAGTGATGCTCGCTTTGACATTGATTTCGCGGCGAAAACCATCAACGGCACTATTACCGGAAATGATACCTTTGGTAGCGAAGTTGCGATGCAGGGCAACATTGCCAACGGTGGTTTCACCGGTAATGCGCAATCCGGCGGGCAGGCGGGGACGTTCACCGGACATTTCAACGGTCCCACGGCTGAAGAGTTAGGCGGTCTGGCGCAGTTTGCAGACACGACTAAAAACGCTTCCTTTGGCGCGACACGTCAATAAATCGTTTTCCGGTCAGCCTGACTGACCGGACCTTCAGATGGTAAGCCTTTCTATGAATATTTTGCGTACTGGCGCGCTGAGTGTGCTGTGCCCGCTCAGCGTTGCGTTTGCTGCGCCGCCGGAAACCGACTCGATTCCTGCTGCTCCCCACTTTGAACGACTGACCACGCCGGACAAGCGCACCGAGCCTGGCGAAAAGACGCTGCATGTTACCAATGCTCAACTGGCGGAACAGCCAGAGCTGGCGATGGCGCTGCTCGATCAGGCCATTCGTGAAGAAAAGTGGCCGATGGTTCGTGCCATTTTACCTGTCTATGCGGCGTCACCAAATCCGGATTCTACCCTGATTCATTTTGCAAAAGCCGGTCTGGCACGCAGTCAGGGGCATTATGCAGAGGCGATTGAACACTATCGTGCGATTCTGAGTAGGCATCCTGATTTTGCTGCGGTGCGTCTGGATTTAGCGCGTGCCATGTTTGAAAATCGTCAGTTTGACGCGGCTGATTATCAATTTCGTCGTGTATTACAAAGCAATCCGCCTGAGAATATTCAGCAGGTCATTGCACAATATCTTGAGCGCATTCAGAAAGGCAGCGCATTAACGGGTTCATTCAGCCTAAGTTATCTGAATGACAGCAATGTGAATAATGCTTCATCTGGTAAAACCATTCGGGTTGGTGATCGTCTGTTTATTCGTAATAAGGATAGTTTCCCTCAGCGCGGAGAAGGTTTCTGGTTCAATGGCGCATTACAAAAAGATGTTCAACTCTACGATCAGCATGGTTTGCGATTTCTTGGTACGGTAAACGGAAAGAGCTACTGGAATAATCATGATTTTGATGATATTACCACCCGTGCTTATGCTGGATATCAATGGCGTAATTTCCGGCAACAATTTGCCCTGTTGCCTTTTTATGAAAAAAGATGGTATGGCACAGAGGCGTATTCTTCTGGCCCTGGCGTCCGCGCCGAATACAGTTATTTACTTACGCCCACCTGGCAGGTAAGTCAGGCGCTGGAATATCAGAAACTGGATTATGATGATAAAGATTATCGATTCTTGCGCGGGCAAAATCGTTACTCTTCCACAACCCTGTCCCATGCATTCAGCAACCGGGTGTCAGGATTTGCCGGCTTCGATCTGCTCGATCAGCAGACCTTCACTCGCAGTGAATCTAACCATCGGGTAGGTTTGCGCAGTGGGGTGCAGGTTGATATGCCCTGGCAACTCTCTTTTGCCGCCACCACGGCCATTGCCAGACGCAATTACCAGGCCGACAGTGATATCTTCTCAACACGACGGAAAGATAACGAACAAATCTATAACTTCTCGCTCTGGCATCGAGACCTCTATTTCTTTGGGGTGATGCCGAAACTGAATTTCACCTATAAGCGGGTTGATAGCAATATCGATTTCTATGATTATCGACAGAGGAATGTCACGCTTTCTCTGGATAAGAATTTTTGACTGGAGAAGCCATGACACAAGATTCTGCCGCTAAATTCGACGCTACTCGTGCAGGAGAATACGCACGACAAAGCCGGATTGCCCTGGCCGGATAGGATGTCTGCCACGAACTTGCTCGCGCGAATGTAGCCGGAGCTGGGGTGGCAAATCGCTGGCGAATGAACGGCGCGGGGGCGGAAGAGCTCCGGTCTAAAATGAACAACATTTTGCAGGGCACAGAGCCACCTCTGCCGGAAAATGCCGTTTTTGCCTTGCTTAGCGACGCGGGCTTTGAGGATCCCGTACGCTTCTTTTCCAGCCTGTTCTGGGGAGCCTGGCTGGCCCGGCGTGCGCCAGGGATGAAGTGATCGACCCGAGGAGCACGCTTTAGTGATGCATTTGTGGCGGGGGCCTGATGGTATTTTGGTGGATGAGCGTTTTAGTTGTCATCGTCCGCCTGCAGGACTGCTGCGAGCGATAAGCGGACATCATGCATCCTTGCTTATACCTAACAGTTCAATCCGTTTCTATCAGCCTCAAGAGGCCGCTGATGAAATTAGGTCAACTTTCTGTCGGTTGCGTTTTTTTCAACATCAGCAACGACAGGCAGATTACTGCCGACGCAGCGAGGTTGTACAGCATCCCGGCAACAAACGCAGAAGCATACTGCCCGGCATGTGGCAGGTGAGTCGTCTTTGAAAGCGCACCATTAAACAGAATGCCAACGACGCCAACGCCCAGAGCAGCCCCGATTTGCTGAACCGTCGAGATAACCCCGGATGCCATGCCAGATTCCGCTTCTTCAACAAAACTCAAAACAAGATTCAGTAATGGCGTCATAATATAACCCTGGCCAGCACCGACCATAATAAGTGCAGGAATTAACTGCACTGGTTTCAGTTCTGATCCTGACATCCATACCTGAAATATCATTATTGCAATGAAGACCGCATAGGTTAATGCGCCAATAAAAAGGCTATATGTTCCCCATCTGGCAACCAGTCGCGGTGCAGCCAGGGATGCAAGCATAAAACCTACGCTACAGGGAGCAAAGATACTTCCTGCATGGAAGGCATCCAAACCCAGCCCCGTCTGTATCAGTAAGGCAAAACAGAGAAAGAATGAACTTGAGGTAGAGTAAACTAACAACACCAGCATCGTTCCCAGCGAGAAATGGCTATTCGCCATCAGGCTCATATCGACCAGGGGCCATTTGCCTGCTATTCGACGTTTCTCTTGTTGTCGATAAAAGAGTATCAGTATAGCCAGTCCTATACCTGGTGCCCACCGGCTCCAGTCAGGCCAGCCTTGCACTGGTCCTTCTATTAATGGAGCCAAAATCAGAACCAGCCCGCAACTGACTAGTAGCACACCAGGCCAGTCCAGCAGCGGCCTCTGCGGGGCACGGGATTCGGGAATTGATCGTGCTGCGAGAATAGCTAAAGCGCCAATCGGCAAATTAATGAGAAAAATGCTGCGCCAGCTCAGACCAAACAAGTCCGCGTGTACCAGCCATCCGCCCAGCACCTGACCGGCAATAGCGGCCAGCCCCAGTGTCATCCCCAACAAGCCAAAGGCTTTGCGCCTGTCATTATCCTCAAAGTTAACAAGAATGGAGGCATAAACCTGCGGGAACAATAATGCCGCTGCCAGCCCCTGCAAAACCCGGGCGCAAATAAGATAACCGGTGCCTGGCGCCAGGCCACAGAAAGCTGAAGCCAGCGTAAAGCCAGCCATACCAGTAATGAATAATCGACGGCGACCAAACATGTCCCCCAGTCGCCCCCCAGTAATCAACATAACGCCAAATGCGAGTTCATACCCGGCGACGATAAGGCCAATCTGCGCAAAATTCGCTCCCAGTCTGGTCTGAATACTGGGGATGGCGACGTTTACAACAAACAGATCAAAGATGGTAACGAATCCCGCAAGGAGCAGCACGGACAAACCAGCCCAGGGAGGCGTACCACGCGAGGGACGTTGGGAGGGAATGGTAAAACAGGAGGTTGAACTCATATTGCATATCCAATTCAAGAAGAATATGCGACGATTCTCGCTGTCTTGTTAAACGATTACAATTTAACACTTTATACTATTACTTTAAGCAACGAGATGAGCGATGCGGACATTAAATCGAACGCGTACTGATCTGGCGGCCTTCCTGCGTGCGCAGCGGGAACGCCTGTCACCTGTCGACGTAGGGCTTCCCAGCGGAACCCGTCGCCGGACGCCAGGCCTGCGGCGTGAAGAAGTCGCAGCACTTGCGGGTGTTGGCCTCACCTGGTACACATGGCTTGAACAGGGCCGGGATATTGGGGTGTCATCCACCTTTCTGGATAATCTGGCGCGGGTGCTGAAACTGGATGCCGCTGAACGTCGACACCTGTTTATGCTCGCACATGAGCGCCCTCCGGCCGAACCCGGTAAAACCTGGTGTGTACTGCCACCACTTGTAAGACGACTGATGCATGACCTGCCGCATCCCGCTTTCGTGCTTAATCTGCGCTGGGACGTCCTGGGTTTTAATGCATTAGCCGACGAGTTATTTAATTTTGGCTGTCATATACCCGAGCAGCGTAACCTCCTTTGGCTACTTTTCACCGATAACACTCTTCAGAGACGAATCGTAGACTGGAATGAACAGGCGCCGCTAATGCTGTCAAGCTTTCGCCGAGATTTCACTCGCGCCAGCCAAAATACGGATATAGCTGAATTGGTAAATGAGCTGGAATACGTCTCGCCAGAGTTCAAAGGCTGGTGGCGACAACATCAGGTTCCCGCGAAATGCAATGGAGTCCGTCATTTGCTGATAGGGGAACAGGCCTTGCCTTTCGAATTCACGTCACTGACTGTGGATGAAGACAGACATTTGAGATTGATAGTGTATGCACGACAAATAGAGGGTTCTGAATGTCCTAATTAGCCATTTTTCAGGGAAAGAAATCTCGCGCCGCGTTCTGGCAGGCATCACAAGGGGCCGCTTTTGGCACGAAGCGGACCATCTAACTGAGCTGAAGGTCCGCAGTGAACGAGAAGCGGATGGTATGCCTGAAATAATGTCCCTTTAGTTTGAAGAGGACGTAAAGGAATAAGGTAAAATTTACATGGCCGTAACCCAGTTAATCCCGAAATCCGGCCATGTAAGAACTTTGCAGGTTCTGAAATGAAATCAATGGCAAGTTAATTCTAATTGTCATATTACGGTTAGGCCGTATTTAACGGATGTTAAACCAGCCAGTCGTGTCCTCAATTACACGCCACAGTTTCTGGGGTATAGCAAGTTGCTCTACGTCTGATGCAGCAATATTTAGAGCAATTTTTCCTTCAGCTTTGCCATCTACGAATTTAACCCAGTCTGGGTTCATAATCATACCCTGACCTACTGCCGTCAAAGATACCCCTGCTTTAACAGCATCCTCGGCTTGCTCTGGTGTTCGCAACTGCCCGGCAACAATCAGAGGTATACGTCCAGCAAGGTGATCGCGCACGATTTCGATAACTTTGGGGCCATTCGGTGCATCAACGGGTCTGGCTTCAAGTGCATTACCGAGTGATACATGGAGATAATCAATACCCTCATCGACCAGGCGGTCAACCAGGTGAAGCGACTCATCAATGCGCAACCCATCTTCGTAATGCTCATCCAGTGAAATGCGGTATCCCATAAGGAAGGGATTGGTTGCATGCTCAGCAATCGTTTTACGCACACTCTCAATGACGCTGAGTGGGAAACGCATACGGTTTTTAAGAGAGCCGCCCCATTGATCTTCTCTACGGTTGGAATGAGGTGAGAAAAAGTTCTGAAGTAAAAAGCCATGAGCACCATGTAACTCAACACCATCAAATCCTGCTTCTATTGCACGGCGAGTTGCTTTCCCGAAATCCTGAATAACAGTTTCGACTTCAGTGCATGTCAGTTCACGAGGGGTAACGGACGGTGCGAAAGGGCCGGCGTCACCGGGAATAGCGCTTGCAGCGACAATATCCGAAACCAGTTCAGGGCTGGTTTTCACACCTGCATGGAATATTTGTAAGATTGCCGGTGCTCCACCGCTTTTTGCAGCAATAACAAGGCGCTTTAAACCGGGAATAAATTTGTCGTCATACGCAGCAAATTCTCCCGTAAACCCAATGCCGTTTTCCTGAACATGAGTACAGCCAGTAATGACCAGCCCGATGTCCTGAACGCGTCGACGATAATATGCTTCTTCCTCATGAGATACCGTGCCGTCATCATTACCAGCCCAGGTCGTCATCGGGGCCATCACAATACGGTTGCGCAGCGTCACACCTTTACCAAGTGGAAATCTTTCAAGTAGTGGAGTTTGTTTCATGGATAGTCATACCTATGCGAGATTTTTCTTGAAGAAAGGAGCCAGCTTACTCGCTGCAACCGTTGCACCCTGACCATCATAGAGGTCCATATGTGTTGCACCCGGAATGATATGCAGCGTTTTTTGAACAGAGGCCGCAGTATTCTGTAATTCCTGGCTATGCCAGAGCGATCCTGCTTTACTACCGGCTATAATCAGAAGTGGTTGTGTTAAATAGACATCTGCCCCTTCAAATCCGGTGAAAGATGCCAGCGTACTGATACTTGTCATCAGCATTTGATTGGTAGAAGTCGGATATTTCCCACGTTTGGTCAGATAGTAGTCCGCAGCTTCCTGAAGATCTTTTGGGGCACTGATATCACTCAATTTGGGCACATAGTTGACATAAACAGGTGCGCCGCCTGCTGCTTCGACTGTGCGCTGTTTAGCAACCGCATCCAGAGTAGGAATGAGTTCAGATTCTGATGTTGTTCCCTCCCAGCCTTTTCGGGTCGCAGCTCCAACATCTACGGCACTGACCGTTGCCAGCGCTTTGATTCGGCGTTCCGTCATCGACGCTTTAACTGTAATACCACTGCCTGCACAAACGCCTAATGCGCCGATTCGATTATTATCGACATAAGGGAGAGTCGTCAGGTAATCGACTGCGCTATAGAAATCGACGACTCGCTTCATGGGATCATCAACAAAACGCGGTAATCCGCCACTAGCCCCCTGATGGGAGGCATCAAACGCCAGGGTGACAAATCCTTCTTTAGCCAGTTTAAGGGCATAAAGTCCAGCAGTCTGTTCCTTAACGCCACCACCAGGGTGGACAACGACAATAGCAGCGTATTGACGGTTTTCGCTGAAATCAGGGGGGACGTAGACATTTCCGGACATCATTATCTCATTGTTCCGGAACAGGACGCTGGTGACTGTAATGCCATCTACGTGTGTAGTGGTGCCAGATGTATTAGGTGTAGGTGAGAGCATGGCTAAAGCATGACCCGCCATCAGTAATCCTGCTGAGGCCACTGAACTCGTCAGGATAAAATTACGGCGACTTAACCCACCTGTTTTTTTACTCATTGCAAGACTCCTTCATATATATGATGGCGGCCCTGGCCGCTGAAAAAACATGAATTGTTTCAGCGGCCATCTTAATCTCTTTAGTATTGAGAAATTAGATGCTTAATTTCGCATGGGCTTAGAAGGAGGTTTTATTAATAGGGTTATAAGTAACTGAGTTCGATATGGACCAGGACAAACAGCGCTCAAAGGTTATGGGGCACGGAGTGCTTCGAGCACAAGTGCGAATGCCAGAGAATGTTGTAGACGGCTGGGGTAGTAAAGATGATAGGGGGGACGCGGTGGACACCAGTCTGTCAGCACCTGGACTAACATCCCGTTTTCAAGATAATTCTCCACGGTATCTAGCGGCAGATAAGCAAGTCCCATTCCATCAAGGGCGGCCTGCCTCATCATATTTATTGTGCTGAAAGTCGCTCGTCCATCAATACGGACCTTAATTTCCGTCTCATCCTTGCGAAACTCCCAGGTATAGAATCCGCCATGAGTGGGTAGGCGTAATCTGATACAGCTATGATCGTTTAAATCACGAGGCGTTCCCGGATAGGTCTTCCCCATAAAATAAGAGGGCGCTCCGACCACTGCAAAACGGAAGTCCCTGGCAAGCGGCAGGGAAACCATATCCATATCGACCTGTTCGCCCAACCGAACGCCAGCATCATAACGTTCAGCGACAATATCTTTAAGTCCGTACTCGCTGATAATTTCAATGTTGATATCGGGATACTCAAGCATCACCGGGGCGAGTTTAGGCCAGAGAATTGTATCGGCTGCATGTTCAACGGCAGTAATACGCACAGTACCGGCTGGTTTTTCTCTCAACCCGCTGAGTGCGGCGATCTCACTTTCAATTTCGTCAAAATGTGGTCCTATACGGGAAAGTAGCCGCTCGCCAGCTTCTGTCACAGAAACGCTACGCGTGGTACGGGTAAGAAGACGAAGGCCAAGATCTGCTTCAAGAGTCCTTACCGTGTAGCTCAGCGCCGACTGCGAGACACCTAACTGAGCGGCCGCTTTTGTGAAACTTTTTTCACGGGCTACTGCGATAAAAGCTTGATAATCGTTCACATTTTTACGGCGCATTTATTGACCAGGTTCTTTTGGATTAATATTTCTTACTTATAAAATAATTCCTGGCGTGGAGGTTTGTCTATTGGTAACGATCCAACGTTTCTCATCCACGACAAGTATCCATTAGCACTCACTAATACTTAATAAAATTAAGGCTTACAACGTCCGCTTTTGCCACTTTACTGACCATCAAACCAAAAAAATCTCTACGCCGTTATAGTCGATATCCCTTATAACAAAAAACCGGGACCGCTTATCGCGATCCCGGCTCTTTCTACTCACACAGCGCTACTACCATCACTCCTTCACACGCAGCCGCTTGATCTTCTGCTCTTCATTACTTTCGGCACTGGCCACCAGCGTAAAACTAAAATTCACCTCCGTATGCTCCCCATTGAGATCGCGCGCCTGCGCCACGCTGGCATCGGTAATCTTCACCGGATCCGCAATCAGCTCCGCACGGGTCGCAAAGGCAAAGTCATCCCACAGATACTCATCCCCGTTCAGGTTGATCTGCGTGGTCAGGTGTTTGTACCCCGGCGCCGACACAAAGAAATGCACATGCGCCGGGCGATTGCCGTGGCGGCCCAGGGCGGTGAGCAGCTTCTGGGTTGGGCCATCCGGCGGGCAGCCGTAGCCGCACGGCACGATGCTGCGCACCGCATAGCGGCCGTTTTCATCGGTCAGGATGCGGCGACGCAGGTTGTATTCGCTCTGGGACTGATCAAAGAACGAGTAGCCGCCAAGGGTGTTGGCGTGCCAGATATCCACAATCGCGCCCGCCACCGGCTTGCCGTTCAGGTCGGTGACCTGGCCCTGCAGCCACATGGTTTCGGCCTGCTCACTGCCGTCGTCCATACGGGCAAAGCTCTGACTCAGCGGGGCGTTGGCCACGTACAATGGCCCTTCGATGGTGCGCGGGGTACCCACTTCTTCACCGGATGCGGCCTCTTTCTCATCGGCGCGCATATCCAGATAGTGTTCAAGGCCCAGACCGGCGGCCAGCAGCGCCGCTTCCTGGCGTCCGCCCAGCTCGTTAAGGTAGTTCACCGCGACCCAGAACTCTTCGTCAGTAATATCGAACTGCTTGATGGTCTTGCACACATCGCTCAGCAGCTGATGCATGATGTTTTTAAAACGGTCGTTGCCACCGGTGGAATTTAAGCCGCTGCTGATGGCCAATAAGGTGTCCAGCTCGGTTTGATGTACAGGGTTCTGTGACATTGCTTATTCCTCTTTGTAGGGTACGTTTTTGTAATTATTTCGACGACGTTTGTTCGGTATAGATAGACGACGGATGCGCGCATAGCGGCTGCACGCTGATTTCCATCCACGGGTACAGCGGCAGCGCGGTCAGGATCTCGTGCAGCTCCTGGTTGTCCGCCACGTCAAAAATACTGACGTTGGCGTACTGGCCGACCACGCGCCAGATGTGCGGCCATTTCCCCTCGCGCTGTAAACGCTGGGAGTAGGCTTTCTCTTTGGCTTTAACCTCTTCAACCTGCTCTTTGGGCAGGGATGACGGGATGTTGACCGTCATTTCCACTTTAAACAGCATCGCGTTCTCCTTTATTTACGTGCGTAGTAACGCAGCTTCTCTTCGTCGATATCGACGCCCAGGCCCGGCCCCTGCGGTAACGTCACCTGTCCGTGGCTGAAATCGAGCGGACGGACCACGATGTCATCCTTCAGCAGCAGCGGGCCGAACATCTCGGTGCCCCACTGCATCCTGACCGTCGACCAGGCATGTAACGATGCGACGCTACCCAGCGTGCCTTCCAGCATGGTGCCGCCGTACAGCGCCACGCCCGCCGCCTGCGCCACCTGTGCCAGCTTAAGCGCCTGCACCGGACCGCCCGCTTTGGCGATCTTCAGGGCGTACGCGCCGGTAAAGCCGCCGCTCGCCAGGGCATAGCCGTCATGGCTGGTCGCCACCGCTTCGTCGGCCAGAATCGGCACCGCAAAGCGCTGGCTCAGGGCAATTAACCCTTGCCGATCCCACAGCGGGATCGGCTGCTCCACCAGGTCGATACCGCCATCCTGCAGCTGCGTCATCCCTTTGATGGCGGTGGTGAGATCCCACGCCTGGTTGACGTCCACGCGGATGCTAACCTCATCCCCCAGCGCGGCCTTGATCGCCAGCGCGTGGCGGATATCAACATCCAGCCCGCGTGCGCCAATCTTCAGCTTGAAGGTGTCGTGCCGCCCTTCTGCCAGCAGGCGTTGACCCTCTTCGATGTCTTTCTGGGTATCGCCGCTCGCCAGGGTCCACAGCACCGGCAGCCGTGTGGTGAGCGCCCCGCCGAGCAGCGAGCTGACCGGCAGGCCCAGCGCCTTGCCCTGGGCATCGAGAAACGCGGTTTCCAGGGCGGATTTAGCAAAGGTGTTGCCCTTCACGTGGGCATTCATTTTGTCAGCCAGCGCCGCCGGGCCGCTGAACGTCTGGCCGCACAGCAGCGGGGCCAGATAGGTCTCAATCGCGGATTTGATCGCCTCCGGGCTTTCTGCGCCATAGCTCAGGCCGCCGATGGTGGTGGCTTCGCCCCAGCCGGTGATGCCGTTGGCGCACTGCATTCTGACGATCGTCAGCGTCTGGCAGCCCATGGTGGCCATCGACAGCTTGTGCGGGCGGATGGTCGGGATATCCACCAGCCAGCAGGCCAGGGATTCAATGGTGATACTCATGTCGCAGCTCCTGCGGTTAAAAAGGTCAGCACCTGCTGGTTAAACGCCGCCGGGCAGGCGACGTTCGAGAGGTGCGATGCGGGTAAGGTCACGCAGCGGGTCTGCTTTGCCTGGGCGGCGAGCCACTCGCCGTCGTTGACCGTGGTCACCGGATCGTCTTCCCCGGCGATGACCAGCATCGGGCGCAGCATCGCCGCTACGTCCGGGCGCAAATCTGCAACGGCCAGCGCTTCGCAGCAGACGGCATAGCCCTCCTTCGGGGTATCGGCCAGGCCATCCACCAGCAGCTTAACCACGCCGGGGTTGCTCTCGCGGTACGCCGGGGTAAACCAGCGATCCGCCGCGCCGCTGGCGACCGGGCCCATCCCCTGCTGACGCACGGTGGCGGCACGCTGCAGCCAGCCTTTGGCTTCGCCGATTTTCGCCGCGGTATTGGCGACCACGATGCGCGAAAAACGCGACGGCGCGTGGCGATTGAGCCACAGGCCGGTCATCCCGCCTAGCGAGATGCCGCAAAAGACGGCGCGCTCCACGTCCAGATGATCGAGCAGGGCAATCACGTCCTGCCCCAGGGTATCGAGGGTGATGCCCCCTTCTGCCAGCGGAGAGCGACCGTGACCGCGGGTGTTGTAGCGCAGCACGCGGAAGTGGCGGGTGAAGTCGGCCATCTGCGCCTGCCACATCTGCCAGGTGGTGCCCAGCGAGTTGGAGAGCACCAGCAGCGGCGCGTCCTGTGGGCCATCGAGGCGATATTCCAGATCCATCACGCCTCCTCGGTTTCAGCATTAAGGGCAAAGGTCAGCGCCACCGGGGTAACCGACTGCAGGTACCCGGGCGTCACGTCGCCAAACAGCTCCCGCACCAGGATGCCGTCCGCGGTGATATCCATTACCGCCATGTCGGTATAGATGCGGTCGATGCAGGCCATGCCGGTCAGCGGATAGGTACAGGTTTTGACGATTTTGCACTCGCCCTGGCGGGTCAGATGTTCGGTCATCACATACACGCGCTTCGCACCAATCGCCAGGTCCATCGCCCCGCCAACTGCCGGAATGGAGGAAGGTTCCCCGGTGCTCCAGTTTGCCAGGTCGCCATGCTCGGAAACCTGATACGCCCCCAGCACGCAGATATCCAGGTGACCGCCGCGCATCATGGTGAACGAGTCCCCGTGATGGAAATAACACCCGCCGTCGAGCAAGGTCACCGGTTGCTTGCCCGCATTGATCAGCTCCGGATCTTCGCAGCCCGGCGCAGGCGCAGGCCCCATCCCGAGAATGCCGTTTTCGCTGTGCAGGAAAATCTCGCGATCCGCGGGCAGATAGTTGGCAATCCGGGTCGGCAGGCCGATCCCGAGGTTCACGTACGCCCCTTCCGGGATGTCGCGGGCAATGCGCTCGGCCAGCTGCTGATGAGTCAATTTATTCACGTAATCTCCTTAGGCCGTCTGGGTCTGACGTGCGGTCGCCACCGGGACGATGCGCTGGACAAAAATCCCCGGTGTGACCACCGCTTCCGGGTCGAGCTCGCCTAACGGTACGATCTCGCTCACCTGGGCGATGGTGCAGTTGGCGGCGGTGGCCATAATCGGCCCGAAGTTACGCCCGGTTTTGTCGTAAATCAGGTTGCCCCAGCGGTCGGCCTTCAGGGCTTTGATCAGCGCAAAGTCGGCCTTCAGCGGGGTTTCAAAGACATAATCTTTGCCGTCGATGTGGCGCGTCTCTTTGCCTGCTGCCAGCGCGGTGCCAAACCCGGTGGGGGTGAAGATCCCGCCGAGCCCGGCACCACCGGCCTGAATGCGGGCCGCCAGGTTTCCCTGCGGCACCAGCTCCAGCTCCACTTCCCCGCGACGATAGAGATCGTCAAACACCCAGGAGTCGGTCTGGCGTGGGAAAGAGCAGATCACTTTTTTCACGCAACCGGCCTTCAGCAGCGCCGCCAGGCCGTAGTCGCCGTTCCCGGCGTTGTTGCTGATAAGCGTCAGGTTGCGCGGTCTGCGGCGGATCAGGGCGTCGAGCAGTTCGGCGGGCTGTCCGGCCGGGCCGAAGCCGCCGACCATCACGATGGTACCGTCAAAAATGTCGGCTACCGCGCCGTCGATGGCGGCAATCCTTTTATCAATCATGGTGCTACCTCATTTTTGTTCTTGTCAGACGGCAGGCTGCGCAGCGCAATCCATGCCAGCAATGCATAGCCCATCAGCAGCAGGGAGACCGGCCAGGACGCGTCGAAGTACATCAGCATCGCTACCGCCAGCATTGGCCCCAGGCCGCCGGAGAAGATCGAACCCACTTCATGCCCCAACGCCAGGCCGGAGTAGCGCACCCGCACCGGGAACAGATCGCTCATAATGCACGGCTGAGTGCCAATCATCGCCCCGTGGCAGAACGGCAGGCCCAGCAGCATCGCCACCATGATCCAGCCGTAGTCGCCGGTGGAGAGCAGCCAGAAGAACGGGAACGCCATCACCAGCAGACCGATCACGCCGATGTAGTAGACCGGCTTCAGGCCGATGCGATCCGACAGCGCGCCCCAGAACAGAATCGAGAAGAACTCCACCAGCATCGCCAGGGTGACGGCGCTGATGATCTCCCCGGTACTGATGCCAATGTGTTTGGCGTAGACCACCGAGAAGGTGAAGAAGATGTACGACGCCCCGTTCTCCGGCAGGCGCAGGGCGATGGCCTGCAGCAGCGCTTTCGGGTGCTCGCGGATAATCACCATCAGCGGGATCTTCTCATGCTTGTCTTCCGGTTTGGCCTGGCTAAAAGCCTTGCTCTCGCGGATATTTTTGCGGATGTAGACCCCGACCAGGAAGATCACGATGCTGAGCAGAAACGGTACGCGCCACCCCCAGCTCATCAGGTCCTCTTCCGGCAGCTTCTGCACCAGATAAAAGGCGAAGGCGGATAACACAAATCCACCCGAGACGCCCATTTGGCTCCAGGCGGTATAGAACCCGCGACGGGATGCCGGGGCGTTCTCGCTCAGCATCAACACCCCGCCGCCCCACTCCCCGCCGGATGCGACGCCCTGTAAAAAGCGCAGGGTGATCAGTGAAATCGGTGCGAGGATACCTATCTGCGAATAGACCGGCAGCAGGCCGATGACAAAGGTGGTGGCCCCCATTAGGGTCAGGGTCATGATCAGCGTCATCTTGCGGCTGTAGCGATCCCCGATATGACCGAAGACGATCCCGCCTAGCGGACGCGCCAGAAATCCCACCGCAAAGCCGGAAAATGCCAGCAGCGTGCCCTGCATTGGGTCGCCGCCCACCGGGAAGAACAGCGGGCCAAACACCAGCGCCGCCGCGGTGCCGTACAGGAAAAAGTCGTACCACTCCAGGGCATTGCCCAGCACCGAGGCGAACACCAGCTTGCGCATCTGCCCGGCATCCTGGGGAACCGCCGCCGGGGCGACGGTATTTTCAGTCACGACATTGCTCATCCGCGTTACCTTTTATTGTTGGTTTTACGCTTGTACGTCATGCCCGACGGCATGGTAGCGACGGTTGAAGTAGACCAGCCCACGCGGCGCTTCGCTGATACGCACCGCCTGCACCTGGCAGTAAAAAACAGAGTGGCTGCCCACTTCGTGGCAGGTGTCGATCACGCAGTCGAAGCTGGCGACCGACGAACTCAGCACCGGCGCGCCGCTGGCCAGCACCTGCCAGCTGTCGTAGCCAAAACGCTCCTCGGAGCGCAGGCTGGCGTTGGCAAACACCCCGGAGAGATCCTGGTGATCGCTGGAGAGCACGTTGACGCAAAGGGTGCCGTTCTGTTTGAAGTGTTCGTTGGCAAAAGAGTTGCGGTTCATACAGACCAGCAGCGTCGGCGGCGAGTCCGTGACGCTGCAGACGGCAGAGGCGGTAAAGCCAAATTTGCCCGCCGGGCCGTCTGTTGTGATAACAGAGACCGCACTCCCCAGCTGCGCCATTGCATTACGAAATTCGGTTTGCAGTGTCATAAGGTATTCCTCACAGATCGATGACTAAACGCGCGCTTTTCGCACGGGAACAACACAACAAAATCTGGTCGCCGTCGGCTTTCTCTTCATCGGTGAGATAGCTGTCGCGGTGATCCGGCTCGCCTTCCAGCACGTCGGTCAGGCAGCTGCCGCAGATCCCCTGCTTGCAGGAGACGCACACCTTCAGTCCGGCCAGCGCCAGGGCTTCGACGATGCTCTGGTTCTCCAGTACCTGCACGGTGATGCCGCTGGTGGCGGCAACCACTTCAAAGGCCGCGCCGCCGGTCTGCACCTCGGCGCTGAAGCACTCCTGATGCACCTGCTCCGGGCGATAGCCGTGACGGGTCGCTTCGTCCACAATCGCCTCCATCAGGCGCGTCGGGCCGCAGGTGTAGACGTGGGTATTGGCCGGAACGTCGCTCAATACCGCCGCCAGGTTCAGCCGCCGGGCGTCGCTGAAGTGCATCTGCACGCGATCGGCATACGGCGACTGCTCCAGCTGGGGGATAAACGCCGCCTGGGTGCGGGACCGGGCACAGTAGTGCAGGCTGAACGACCGCCCGGCGGCGTGCAGCTCGGCGGCCATCGCCAGCATCGGGGTGATGCCAATCCCGCCGCCAATCAGCAGGCTGTGGCTGGCCTCGTCATTCAGCGCAAAAAGGTTGCGCGGATTGCTGACCTGAATCCGATCCCCAACGTTCAGAGCGTGGGCCGCCAGCGAGCCGCCCTGGGACTGAGCGTCTTTCAGGATGCCGAGCTGGTAGTGCTGGCGATTTTTTGGGTCGCCGCACAGGGAATACGGACGCACCAGGTCTTCTGTCAGATGCAGATCGATATGCGCCCCGGCGCTAAAGGTCGGCAGCTCGATACCGTCAGAATGCGCCAGCGTCAGCAGGACCACCTCGCCCTGCAACTCTCGCCTGATAACCTGTAATGTCAGCATGTTGACTCCTTAACGCATAAACAGACCGCCGTTGATGTCCCAGGTCGCCCCGGTGACAAACGACGCCTGCTCAGATGCCAGCAAGGCCACGGCCTGTGCGACAAATTCGGCTTCACCTAACTGGCCCACCGGGATCATCTGCAGCAGCCCGGCCATCTTCTCTTCCGGCACCAGGGCGTGAACCATCGGCAGATCCAGCGGGCCGGGGGCAATGGCATTGACCGTCACGCCGGATTGACTCAGCTCGCGGGCAAACACTTTGGTCAGGGTCAGGATCCCGCCCTTCGAGGCCGCGTAGTGCGCCCCGGAGGCGGTGCCGCCGTTCTGCCCGGCTAATGAGGCCAGGTTGACGATCCGGCCATAGCCTTTAGTTGCGAAATAACGCCCCATGGTCTGGCAGCCGACAAAGGTGCCGCGCAGGTTGGTGGCGATCACCCGGTCGAACTCCTCCACCGGGATGTCCATTACCGGCGTCGCCAGGGTTAGCGCGGCGTTATTCACCAGCACTTCCAGGCTACCGAAGCGTTCAATGGTGGCCTCCAGCGCGCGGGCAAAATCCTGCGGCTGGCAAATATCCAGCCCCAGCGCCAGCACTTTGCCCTGGCCGTCATCCAGACGGTCGGCGACTTCCCGGGCGCGATTAACATCAACATCAGTCAGCACCACCTGGAACCCCTGCTCCAGCAGGTGGGTGGCGATAACGTTGCCCAGCCCGGCGGCTGCGCCGGTGACTAATACGGTTTGCGTCATGGACGGCTCCTCAGAGGATGTAGCCGATGCTGTGCAGCACATCGTCGCTGTTGACCAGACGGATCACCTTTTGCGCGATCAGCCACTTGCCGTCCTGCGGCAACAGGTGCCAGGTGATGTCCGCCGCGTAGTGGCGGCTGTGCCCTTTGCGGTGCTCCCACAGGGACTGCGCCCCGCGCACCACGATCCGATCCTCGCCGGACTCCAGCAGGCGGAAGCGCGACAGGGTGCGCAGCGTTCTGGCGCGCGGCGTGGTGGAGATAGATTCGCCGCTGTACAGACGTTTCACCCGGCGCTCGCGCATGTGGTGATCGTCGCAGGCGTAGTTAAGGGTGTTTTTAAAATCGGTCTCGTTCGGGTCGATCGGCACGACGTACAGGCCGTCGTGCTGCCACAGATCCAGCCAGGCGTTGAACTCACCCTGGTCCAGCAGATCGCCTTCGAGGTTAATTACGGACATGGCCGCAAACAGTGCAGAATCTGGGGTCATCATTGTTCCGTCTCCGTCATTAACTTTTTCCACTGCTGATAGGCTGCACGCATCCCGGTTTCGGCGCTGACGTCGCTGCGCAGGCCATCATCGGTGCGGTACTCTCCGGCCAGACCGCGGTTGAGCATGATCCACAGGTCATCCCCGGCGGTGGCCCCGCGCTGAACGCGCTCCCAGGCTTCGGAGTCGTCCGGGGTGCCAAAGCCCATCGGGCCCTGGAAGTGCTCGTGCAGACGCAGGCGCGCCTGGTTGGCAATCTCCGGCCCGCCGTCCATGGTGATCACCGCGTGGTGGATTTCGGTTTCCATTACTGAGACCGGCTGCAGGACGCGGAAAAAGGCCATCGAGCAGGCGATGTTCGGGAACAGGTTGAGGTTAAAACCGGAGCCGCCCACCGCGCGCACGATGCGTCGCACCTGCTGTTCGTCATGCTCTTTACGCAGTTCATCCGCCAGCTCGACAAAGCGTTCCGGGATCGGCGCATCGAGGTTGGCGTCCAGATCCACCAGCTCGGGGATCATCACCATCACGCTGTGGCCGTTGCCGAGATCTTCGACGTAGCCGCTGCCGTCGACGAAATTGAGCATCTCTTCGGTCTGCTTATCGACCGAGCTGAGGAAGGAGCGGTGCACCACCGGGAAGTGATAGCCGTCGGTGGTGTTCTCGAGCTGGATCTTCCAGTTGCCCGGGAAGCGGAAGCGGTGCGCAGGCCCGGTCTTAATCGGGTAGCCCGCGCCCTGCTTCATAAACAGATCCATCCATTTTTTGGCTGCACCGAGGAAATCCTCCAGCGGTTCGATCTGCTCGTTAAAGGTGGCGAAGACCATTCCGGCGTACTCTTCGGTACGCAGCGACACCAGACCCAGCGCGTTCTTTTCCAGCTGATCGGCGTAGCTCTCCGGGTGCGGGACGCCGCGCAGGCTGCCGTCCAGCGCGTAACCCCAGCCGTGATACGGGCAGACGAAGCTATTGGTTTTGCCGCTGCGGTGTTCACACACCGTGGCCGCGCGGTGGCGGCAGCGGTTCAGCAGGGTATGGATCGTGCCTTTGCGATCGCGGACCACGATCACCGGCTGGGTGCCGATCTCGGTGGTTTTAAAGCTGCCGGTGTCCGGGATCTCGCTGACGTGCGCGACCCAGACCCAGGTTTTGCTGAAAATACGATCCAGCTCGAGCTGGAACAGCGCGTCGGAGGTATAGAGCGAGGTGTGCACGCGGTCGGCCTGCACCAGCGCACCAATCTCTTCGCGCCCCGGGACCGGCTGCGCTGTGGTATCGATATTTTTGACATTGATGATGTGGTCACACTGCATGTTGTTACTCCTGCTCGTCTTCGACGGTCTGGTTTTTGTCAGGTACCGGTAACGCATCCGTCGCGTGCCAGTGGCTCACCGGTCTGCTGAACAGGTTGCGGGTGGTGAAATGGTGGATGGTCATTTCCCCGGCCTCGCGACGGAAAATAATCTTGATCTCGGCCGCATTCAGATGGGCACCTCCGGCGGTAAAGGTGGAGGTTTGCAGCATCAGCCAGCGGCCGTGCAGCTCGCCATCGGCCTCGTGATACAGGGCTTCGGAGCATAAAAAGTGGGCATTCATGGCAAAGTGCGCGGGGTGACTGACATAGCCCGCCATCATCGCCACGATTGCCGCACGCCCCTGATGTTTGCCGAGCCGGGTGGCGTACGGCTCACCCAGCCCTTCCCAGCAGGCACCTTCGCTGAACAGCGCGCCAATGGCCTGCACCGTCTCCATGCTGTCCAGCCGATCGCACAGACGCATGTAGTGGCTGATGCAGACGCGGGCAGCCTGCTGATCCTCGAGCTGCTGTAAACGCAGCGCATCCTGTGGGCTCATGAGTGACTCCGTTACTGAATAATCAGTTCGCGACCGACGCGGGCTTCAATCTTGCAGTACTTCCACAGCTTGCTGCCGCTGTCGCCCACCGGGGTGGTGCGGAACAGGTTGCAGACGGCGGCCACGCTCTCAAGGGTGTCGGCATCCGCCAGCACGTAGGTGGTCCACGGGGCGGTGGTCGACGGGCCAACCATCAGACGGTCGTCGTCCATGTTGCCGATAACCCGGATCCCCGGGGTCTCGTCGATACCCTTCATCATCACCCCGAAGGCGGCCCATACCTGTTTGGCTTCTGCCGCGCTGGCATCAAAAAAGTTCTGATTGACACCGATGCAAAACAGCACGCGTGAGGTTGTTGTCTGGCTCATCTGTTACTCCTGTCGTAAAAATTACAAATAACCCGGCAGTGGTTTACCGCCGAAATAGACCGTACCGGCATTGAGGTACGAGAGGTCGCCCATGAAAGCGTGCTGGGTGATCACCAGGGTGTCGCGCACGTAGCGCTGCAGCGGGCTTTTCAGGGTGATGCCGCCCATACCGTTCAGCGCCAGCACCTGACGGGTCACCTCGGCGGCGACGCGCGTCACGTGGGTGGACGACAGGCGCAGGGCATTGATCTGCTCACGGGCGGGTTCATCCCCGGCGAGGATGCACTGCCAGACATCGTCAATGGCGTCGTAGAACCAGGCTCGCGCTGAACGCAAATCCGCTTCACAGCGGGCAATCTGCATCTGCGCCTGCGGACGGTCCGCCAGACACGGCGCACCGGTCACCGACTGCTGACGATGGGCAATGGCATAAATTTCGTTAAGCGACGCGCGGGCCACGCCGAGGGCCACCACCGAGAGCACCTGGGTCGCCAGCGACAGCACCGGATAGCGGTACAGCGCGCCCTCCAGGTTAAGGGCGCCACCGCGAACAAAGGTCCACTCCTGCGGGACATAGGCATCGTTAACCACCAGATCGTGGCTGCCGGTGCCCGCCAGGCCGACGGTGTTCCATACCGGGTCGATCTGCACGCTGTCGCGCGGCAGGACCGCCATTCGCGGCAGGGTTTCACCGCTTTCCGGCAGAATACCGACGCCAAATACCGAGGCGCCCATGCTGCCGCTGGCAAAGCCCCAGCGTCCGCTGACGCGGTAGCCGCCATCTGCCAGCACCGCTTTCTGCGGTGGGAAGATGCCGCCGGCAAAGACCACGTCAGGGCCGTCGCGGTAGAGTGCTTTCAGGGTATCCGGCGGCAGCGCGCCGAGATAAAACGGGCTCATGCCGAAGCTGGCGACCCAGCCTGCGGAGCCATCCGCGGTGGCGATCTGCTCGACAAGCTCGCAGAACTGCGCCGGGGAGCACTCGTCACCGCCGTAGATTTTGGGCACCAGCGCGCGGTAAACGCCCACCTGCTTAAAACGGGTGATGATGTCGTCAGAGATGTGACGCTGTTGCTCAAAATCTGCGCTGCGGGCCGCAACGTCATTCAGCAGTGGAACGAGTTCCTCACGAACATGAACAGCAGACATAACTTCCTCCTGAAAAGCGTGTGCGGCCCGCAGCAAGACGAGTGCTGCCGCAATGAGTGGTACTCACTGAGTGAGTGTTGAGTCAGGTGAAGAAACGGGTGGTTAGTCGCGTCGTCGCCCGGTCAGCCATTCGGCGGCCTGCACCAGCAAACCGTCCTGGCCTTTGGCAGCAACCAGCTGCAGCGCCACCGGGCGACCATCAAGAGTGCCCATCGGCAGGCTCAGCGCCGGGTGGCCGCTGAGGTTGAACGGGCGCACCAGCCGGGTGAGGTTCACCACGCTGATCGGATCCTGGGCCTCGGCCAGCGTCGGCGGCAGCTCCGGCAGGGTCGCCAGCGCCAGCAGCGGGGTTTTCGCCAGCCGGGCATCGACCTCGGCGGTGAAGGTCTGGCGGGTGTTTTCCGCCGTTTTCAGGGCGTCGGCGTCGATGCTTTCCCCGGCGCGGATACGGGCCGCCACATCGGCGGAGACCGCGCCGCTGCGCAAAAGCGGGTTGAACGCCTGCCAGTTCTCATGGCTGATCAGGGTCAGCCCGGCGCGGTGGGCATCGTTAAGCAGAGGCAGGTCAATTTGCTGCGGATGCAGGTCGAGTTGCGCCAGCGCGTTCAGCAGCAGGGAATCGATTTCAGGCGTGGCGGCCGGGATAAAGCCGATGGCAGGCAGCGCGGGCAGCGGCGCGTTCACCGGGATGGCGAGACGGGTCAGCACCTGACGCAGGACGCGGGCCCGGCGGACGAAGATCCCGACGCAGTCCAGCGAGCTATGCGCGGGCATCACCCCTTCCCGGTTCAGCGCACCAAAAGTCGGCTTCAGGCCGATCACGCCGCAACAGGCGGCGGGCATCCGCACCGAACCGCCGGTGTCGGTGCCGAGGGCGAAGTCCACCTCACCGGAAGCCACCACCGCCGCCGAACCGCTGGAGGAGCCGCCCGGGATCAGCGCCGGAAACTGTGGGTTACGCGGGGTGCCGCCCCAGGGGTTGATGCCGGTGACGCCAAACGCCAGCTCGTGCAGAGCGGTTTTGCCGGTCAGGACGCAGCACTGTTGCAACAGCGTGGCGACCACCCCGGCATGCTGTGTTGCCGCCGGGCGATCTGCCAGTGCCGGGCAGCCTGCACGGGTTGGAAAACCGGCGATATCCAGCGTGTCTTTCACCGCGAAACAAAGGTCGCCCTCACCGAAGGTAAACCGTTGTACGTAACCATTGCTCTCAGTAACTGGCTGCATCATTCACACCTTAACCAGAAAAAACGAATCATATTCGGGTAAGCAGTCTGCGCTGCGTCTTCAACCCGCGTGAAGTTAAATCAATCATGCGAGATTTAGATGAATATTCAAGTAATAATTCACGTTAATTTTACCAAGCGGTAACACTGAAACATTTTAATAACATTCATGAATAGTGATTCAGGACGATGAAAAATAACAATAAATTTTCCGCGGGAATGAAAAAAAAGCCGCCCTGAGGATCGGGGCGGCTTTAAATAAAGTGATTGTTTTACAGGAGGTTATCTGGAATTTTTAAGGCTGTCACAAAACCGCAATTCTGTTCGCTGGCAGGTCAGAGATCGTTAAGATTATCGAGGACCTTCGCCAGGGAGAGGTTCATTTTTTCCATCTGGGCGCCACTCATGCCCTTAAATCCCTTCTCAAAAACCTTGCTGGCGAGACGGTGCGCGTCGGCCACTTTTTCGCGTCCGGCATCGGTAAGCATCACTTCGGTTACCCTGGCATCCTGCACGCTGCTGGCGGTGGTCACCATGCCGTCATCGCGCAGGCGACCGACAATTTTGGTGACAGTCGGCATTTTGGTCATCGCGTACTCGGAGATCTGCGAGATGCTGGCTTTGCCATACTGCTCGGTAATCATCAATACCCGAAAGCGGGAGACATCGAGTTGCACCTTTTTCAGTTCAATTTCCATCACTTGCGTGTAGCGCGCGTAGACATTAACTATCCAGTAAAACGGGAACGCTTCGCGATGAAAGCCGGAATCGGTGTCCGACGATGGGGGGTTATGACTCATGAGGTTCCTTTCCTGAAGCGGCGCAATGGCGGCAATTATACCCGCTATTTCCCGCCCGCTATAGCCTCTTCACACCCACCAGCGGGTGCTGCAGCGCAGCGGGGCTGGCGAAAGCCGATCGATCTCGCATTACGATTCAAAAATGCTACGTGATTAACAATTGCGTATCATTTTTTAAACATAAAATTGACGTCCATACCTGCGGTTTTCTATACGTTAGCCACGTGTTCAGGTTGCACGGGACAACAATACCTATAATCGCAATGTGGAGCTTTTCATGAACGACAGTCCATCGATGGAACAGACACGCTCCGACGTGCTCGCTCCCCCCTCCTCTGCCGACGCCACGCTGGATCCGCGTCAGCAGATCGTTATCAAAAAGTTGTTCCGGAGACTGATCACTTTTTTGTTCATCCTGTTCGTCTTCTCGTACCTCGACCGCATCAACATTGGCTTTGCCGGCCTGACGATGGGCAAAGATCTGGGCCTGACCAGCACCATGTTTGGCCTGGCCACCACCCTGTTTTACGTGATGTACGTGATCTGCGGGATCCCGAGCAACGTGATGCTGAGTATCGTGGGCGCCCGGCGCTGGATCGCCATTCTGATGGTGGTCTGGGGGATTGCGTCCACCGCCACCATGTTCGCCACCGGCCCTGGTAGTTTGTATGTGCTGCGCATGATGGTCGGGATTGCCGAAGCGGGCTTCCTGCCGGGCCTGCTGCTGTATTTAACCTTCTGGTTCCCGGCGCACTATCGTGCACGCGCCAACGCCCTGTTTATGATTGCCATGCCGGTTACGATGGCGCTGGGGTCGCTGGCCTCGGGGTATATTCTGAACCTCGACGGGGTAATGAACCTGAAGGGCTGGCAGTGGCTGTTCCTGCTGGAAGGTTTCCCGTCGGTGATTCTGGGCTTTGTGGTCTGGTTCTGGCTGGATGACAGCCCGTCGAAGGCGCGCTGGCTGACCGACGATGACAAAGCCTGTCTGAATGAGATGCTCGAGGCAGATCGCCTGAATGCCATCAGCACCCAGCGGCGGGAAAAAGCCACCCTGGTACCGACGCAGCGCAGCATGTTCCGCGAGCTGTTCACCCCGACGATCATGCTCTACACGCTGGCCTACTTCTGCCTGACCAACACCCTGAGCGCCCTGAGCGTCTGGACGCCGCTGATCCTGCGCAGTTTCAACCAGGAGAGCAGCAACGTGACCATCGGCTTGCTAAGCGCCATTCCGCAGGTGTGTACCATCGTGGCGATGGTGTGGTGGAGTAAGCGTTCAGATAAGTACAACGAGCGTAAGATCCATACCCTGCTGCCGTACCTGTTTGCCGCTGCGGGCTGGATCCTGACCGCCTCCAGCCGCGATCCGATGCTGCAGTTCACCGGGATTATCATGGCCTCGGCCGGTGCCTTTGCGGCAATGGTGATTTTCTGGACCACGCCTGACCGCGCCATCTCGCTGCGCGCCCGTGCGCTGGGGATTGCGGTGATCAACGCCACCGGGATGACCGGTGCCGCGCTGGGTCCGCTGCTGATGGGCTGGATGAAGGATGTCACCGGCAACTTTAACGCCGGGATCTTTATGGTGGCCGGATTCCTGGTGCTGGGCGCGGTGGTGATTGCATTGATTCCGATGCAGAAGCCCGAACCGCAGTCGTAATGGTATGAACGATTAAGCCCGGAACGGCAGCGCTGTTCCGGGTTTTTTTGTTATTCGGACACTACCGGTTTGACCCGCACCCCAGCCAGTACCATCACCATCGCCGCCACCAGCAACACGCCGCTGGCGGTAAATACCCCACTGGCACCGTTAAGATCGAACACTGCTCCGCCCCCTGCCGCGCCGGCGCTGATCGCCAGTTGAATCGACGCAACCATCAAGCCACCCGCGCTTTCGGCCTCGTCAGTGACGGTGGTCGCCAGCCAGGTTGACCAGCCCACCGGCACCAGCCCGAAGGCGAAGCCCCACAGGGTGACCAGCAGACCGTCGACCATCGCCAGATGACCAAAGGCTACCATCAGCAGCGCGAGGATCCCCATTGCGAACGGTACCAGCGCCAGGGTCAGACGCAGATTGCGCGCCAGCAGATGCCCGGCAATCGAAGTGCCAACGAAGTTCGCCACGCCAAAGCCGAGCAGAATCAGCGAGACGGTCTCGACGTTCGCCTGCCCCACCGTCTCAAGGAACGGCCGCAGGTAGGTAAAGAAGGCGAAGTGACCGCTGAAAATCAGGATTGTCGCCAGCAGACCGCCCATCATCCCCGGACGGCGCAGCACCCGCACCAGCGTGCGCAGGCTGCCGCTGTTCTCCGGGCGCATCGACGGCAGAACCCACAGCTGCCACACCAGCGCCAGCAGGCTCGGGATAACGCAGAGCAGAAACACGTTGCGCCAGCCGATCAGGCTGCCGAGATAGCTCCCCAGTGGAGCCGCCACCACGGTGGCAATCGACACGCCGGAGAAGATAATCGCCAGTGCTTTTGGCACATCGCTGGCGGGCACCAGCCGCATGGCGGTGGCGGTGGACATCGCCCAGAAGCCACCAATCGCCACACCCAGCAATAAGCGCCCCATCAGCAGCACGTGCAGCGACGGGGCGAAGGCCACCATCAGGCTGGAGACGATCTGCAGCACCGAGAAGAACATCAGTACCCAGCGACGATCGATACTTTTAGTGGCGGAGGTGATCAGCAGGCCGGTGACCAGCGCCACCAGCGCGGTGGCGGTGACCGATTGCCCGGCGACGCCCTCGCTGACGCCAAGACTTTCGGCCATTGGCGTCAGCAGGCTGGCGGGTAAAAACTCGGCGATGATCAGGCCGAACACCCCCAGCCCCAGCGACCAGACCGCGCGCCAGGCGGGGACAATAGGCGCGCTGGCCTCGTTTGCGCTGATGGATGAATTCATCTGTTACTCTCCGGTTATTAATATGTGACGTATGTCGCAAATCATAGGAAGTTCCCCGCAGACGATCTATGACATATAATCTCCAATTATTGATTAATCGTCCGGGAATCCCGTAATGCCCCTCCAGCCCCCTGATATGATCAGCGAATTACTGCGCGGCATGCGCCTGTCGGGTGTTAGATACCGACGGATTGTCGCCAGCGCGCCGTTTGGCGTGGCCTTTGGCTTTGCCCCTGGTAAGGCCCAGTTTCACTTTGTTAGCCGTGGCCCGGCGGTACTGCGCATGCGCAGCGGGGCGCGCTTTGCGCTCAACAGCGGCGATGCGTTGTTTATCCCCAACGGCGATCCCCATGACCTGCTCTCAGACGACAATGCGACGGTGATACCGGTGACGGCTTTTCCGAGCGAGCCGATCTGCAACACGGTGTGTGATATTCACTGCGAGCCCTGTCCAGACAGCGACAATGTAGTGATATTCAGTGGATCTATGGATTTCGAGCTGGGTGGGATGCAGCCGCTGATCAAAGCGATGCCGGAAGTGATGATGGTGAGTCGCCTGATGTCCACCTGGCCGGAGATCCACCCGCTTCTCGCCGCTATGGAGCGGGAATCGATGGCGCGGCAGGTCGGTTTTGCCGGGATCCTCGCCCGGCTTGCCGACGTGGTGGCGGCGCTGATCGTGCGCGGCTGGGTCGAGGCGGGCTGCGGCAAAGCCACCGGATGGGTGCAGGTACTGCGCGACCCGCGCCTGAGCCGGGCGATTTACGCCATGCATCAGCAGCCGGGAGTAAACTGGAGCGTGGCGGAACTGGCCAAAGAGGCGGGCACCTCGCGGTCGGTGTTTGCCGAGCGCTTTCTCTCCGCTACCGGCACGACCCCGGCGAAATACCTCAGCGAGCTGCGGATGCGGCTGGCGATTCAGTATATCAGCCAGGAAAATCTGCCGATCGAAACCGTGGCCCTGCGCCTCGGCTACGGTTCGCTGGCGGCCTTCAGCCGGGCGTTTAAGCGGATTGTCGGCCAGTCGCCGGGCGCGCTGCGGGAAGCCAGCCAGACCCCAGAGGAAGTTTGACCGGCCTGTTCAGAGGAGAAATCTACAGCCAGCTCTGCGGCGAGGCGGCTCCCTCGCTGCGTTCCGTACGGGGCATCTCAATGGCCAGCGATGACAGGTGTTTAGCCCACAGGTCAGCCACCCATTTCACGCCACGCGCGGTAAAGCGCGCCTGGGACCAGGTGCGCTGGTTATCACCCACGCCGCTGTGCAGGGTAAAATATCCCGCCTCGATGTGGTGTGCGGGCGGAACCAGCGCCCCGCCGACGCGCTGCATGATGTTGCGCGCCAGCAAGAACGCCCGAAACTCGGGCTCTTTGGCTTTAAAGGTTTTACAGAGCTGACGAAAACCCAGCGACTCATTCACCTTGACGAACTGGTCAAAAAACGCCGCCTTTGGCGCGCACAGGGCCAGCTGTTCCTCTGCCCGCTGGCGTTTTTCATACTGCTCGGCCCAGGCACGTGCCGCCACCGCCGGGTTGGTGAAGTCAGGGATATTGACGTTTCGCTCACGCTCCTGCCAGCAATCCAGCATCGCGGCCGTAAAGCCCGGAGAGAGACGTGAAACGGTCAGCAGGGAGTCCCGTTTGTTCAGCAAAAACTCCTGCCACGTTTCACCTTCACGCTCATACGCACGGGCCGTTACCGGCTGCGAAAGACGCTGCGCCGTTTCCAGGCTTGTGACCATGCGCTTCACCTCGGCATGGGCAATACCGGTCATCTTCGCGATTTCGCGGCTGCTGATGGTGGTAAGCAGGTCGTGGGACTGGACGTTTTCAACAGGAATTACCATAGGATTCACCCCTCATTGATACATTACGCGGGTAATTTGCTCTTATAGTATACAAATGCCTGTTTAAATATCCAGTATAATTTTTAGGCGGGCTCACGGGAAGCCCGCCAGACCCCGCAGGAGGCCTGGCAGGCGTTCGGTCAGAAATAATATTTGAAGCGGACGCGCCCCCCGTAGCGGGAATCGGTGTCGTTGTTGCCGTCTGTCGGATGCGCTTCAACCCAGGAGGCGTAGGCCCCGAGGTAGATATTGAAGTTTTTCATCTTCATGACGTTGGGGATCAGATACGACGCATGCAGGGTGTGGATGTCGTACTCGCCCGGATCGGTTATCCAGCAGTCGCCGTCGCAGTCATCATTCAGCCCGGCAGTGTTGAATTTATCGACCTCGTTGTGCGCATAGATATAGCCCAGCTCGAGGTTTTTCCACAGGCCGTTAAACCCGGCACTGAAGTCAGTTTCGTCGCTGGCGTCCAGATACGCGGTGTTAAGGTTCAGCACCATGCCGTTATCCGGATCGTTTTTTTGCCCGTTCCAGGTCATCGTCAGGCCATAGCCGGTGCGATCGGACTGATCGACCCACTGACCGGCGGCGTCGCGGTAGCCGTAGGCGTTATTGACCAGGTTGCTCTCCATCGCCAGCGCGCTGGAGAAGCGCCCGCTTGACCAGGCGATAACCGGGCGCACGTAGGCCACATTTTTGTCGTTATCAAGCGTCATGCCGTGATACTGCTGATCGACGAACAGCGAACTGCCGTTTTCCAGCAGGGTATTGACCTCAAAGTACCAGTTATCGAGATTTTTACTCAGCAGGAAGTTTCCGCCGCTGTCGCTGCGCCCGCGTCCTTCTTTCATCATATAGATGTAGCCGTAACCGTCGCTGTAGAGGTCGTTGGCGGTGTTGCCGGAATACTCAACAAAGGTATCCTGGTTGAGCGGGAACATGTCGTAGGCCTCGAAGCGCCCGACTTTGATTTTCCAGTCGTTTTCCTGGCCGAAGAAAAAGGCCGCATCATCGAGATTCATCTTGCCGGTGAGATCCGCCAGCGGCTGCACCGAGAACCCGGCAAACTGGCCGTTGTCCATCCGCCGGTAGCCGTCAAAGCCCAGCAGCAGGCGGCCATTGATATCCCAGCGTTCGTTATTCGACGGAGCCCAGTCCTTGTTGGCGCTGGTTTTCATGGAGGTGAGGCTGCCACTGCGGCTGGCGGCGTCCATGTTAAATTCCACATCGCCATAGAAACGGATATCGCCGTAGCCGGAGAGGGTCAGCTTCGGTGCCGGAGCGGTAACCGGTTCGGCGGACTCCACGCTCACGGTGGGCGGACGCTGTACCTGCTGTAAATCGGCAATTTGCGCTTCAGCCTTTGCCGCCCGCGCTTCGGCGTTGGCTAACCTGGCTTCGAGCTGGGCAAATTTCTCATCCACGCTCACGGTCTGCGTGGAGGCCAATAGCGAGGCCGGAAAACAGGCGCCGATCAGCAGCGCAAGAGTATTTATTCGCATAGATTCCATCCCATTTGTTTATCATTGGTTTCAGTAATTACTTACGGCCTGGCAAACTGGCCTTTATTTAAATCGCCTACCACGTTATTCATCGCCTGCTCATCCAGGCGGTAGAATTTAATCGCAAAGGCGGTGAGCAGATAAAACAGAGAGGGAATAAGCGTAAACAGCCAGATAACGCCCTGCACCGCCTGCGGGGATTGCACGGTCGCGCTGGATTGATATTCAAACCCGGCCAATACCCATCCCAAAATAGCACCGCCTACCGCTACCCCTAATTTAATGACGAAAATATTGGCCGCGACATTCATACCGGTAATACGGCGCTGGGTTTTCCACTCACCATAATTATTGGCGTCGGTGATCATCGACCACTGCAGGGCGCCATTTCCGCCCTGCACCAACTGGATCAGGAAATGGGCCGCCAGCGGGATCAACCAGTACTGCACCGGCAGCCAGAAGCAGACGATCCCCAGCACGGCGTTAAGCAGATTGATCCAGAACGAGACTTTAATTTTACAAAAGCGCGTGCCCAGCGGCTGGGCCAGCACCGACCCGAGCATTGAGGCGATCATCCCGCCGAGCATAAACAGCGAGATAATATCGGTTCCCTGTCTGAGGACGGTGTTGACGTAATAGACCACCGCGCCGCCGCGGATCACCACCGCTATCAGCATCGTAAAGTTGTAGACCGAGAGAATGCGCCACTGCTCGTTGCGAAAGAGGATCTTAACGTCGCGCACGATGTTCAGGTTCTCCTCTTTGATCGGCTGGACGCGCTCTTTGGTGGTGAAGAAGCAGACCACGAACATCAGGCAACCAATCACGCCAAAAATCCCCATCGCCACCTGGATACCGACGGCACGATCCTGTGGAAACAGGTAGTCCGCCAGCGGCAGAATGCAGGCCGTACCGAGCGCACCGCCGAGCGGAGTAATGGCAAAACGCCAGGACTGCAGAGAGAGGTTTTCCCGTGGGTCTGAGGTGAGCGCCGCGCCCAGCGAGCAGTAAGGGATGTTGATGGCGGTGTACATCAGGGTCATAAAGATATAGGCCGCGACCGCATAAACGACTTTACCGCTGTCGGAAAACGACGGGATCGAGTAAACCAGCACACAGCTGACGGCAAACGGCACGCAGATGGCCAGCAGCCACGGACGAAAGCGGCCCCAGCGCGTGACGGTGGCGTCGGCAATGGCGCCCATTATCGGGTCGGTAATGGCATCCAGTAGCCTGACCAGCAAGAACATGGTCCCCATCACTGCCGGCGGCAGACCGTAAATATCCGTATAAAAATAGGCAAGGATCGCCACTGATGAGTCAAATACAATATGGCTGGCAGCATCGCCGAGGCTGTATCCTATTTTCTCTTTTACCGTTAATTTTTCCGTTGTCGGCATATCACGTGTCTCCCTGTTATTTTCCGACCTACCTTGATCGTGCGCCGACATAATTCCCACAGGCACAGCAAGTGAATCTATTATGTTTTCTCGCAAAGGAGTTATGATTTTTTCTTTATGTGATCCACACGATTAGTTGTTATTTATCACATCAATGAATTCTTTTTATTCATATATTTAACGGCACTATTCCGGGTCAACAAAACGCAGCGGTAAATAATCTGGATTTGCGCAAAATGTCGCATCTAACACGCGAACTGGCGGAGTTTCGTCTAAGGTTTTCATGAGATTGATATCAGCGTTCACGCTGCTCAGTAAATAATGGAGAATAAGCATGACGAGTCCTCACCTGCACCCTACATTGCGGCTGGCGATTGGCAGTATGCTGCTTGGCGTTACTGCATTCAGCTATGCGGATGACCCGGCCAACGGTCAGACGCAGCCGCCAGATATCCTGTTTGGTTCGCTGTTTAACGATGTGCAAAGCGCCAAACTGTTCCCGGATCAGAAGACGTTCGCCGATGCGGTACCGAAGAACGATCCGCAGACGATCCTCGCCGATTACCAGATGCAGCGTAAACAGTCCGGCTTCGACCTGCGGCGCTTTGTCGATGCCAACTTCACCCTGCCAGGTGAAGGCGAGAAGTACGTTCCCCCTGCCGGACAGAGCCTGCGCGCGCATATCGACGGCCTGTGGCCGGTGCTGACCCGCACAACCTCCAGCGCTGGAAAATGGGACTCGCTGCTGCCGCTGCCTAAACCCTATGTGGTGCCGGGCGGGCGTTTTCGCGAGGTCTATTACTGGGACAGTTACTTCACCATGCTGGGGCTTGCCGAGAGCGGGCACTGGGACAAAATCAGCGACATGGTGGACAACTTTTCTCACGAACTGGATGCCTGGGGCCATATCCCCAACGGCAACCGCAGCTATTACCTGAGCCGCTCCCAACCGCCATTCTTCTCCTTGATGGTTGAGCTGTTGGCCACCCACGACAGCGGTGCGCTGAAAAAATATCGCCCGCAGATGGAAAAAGAGTACGCCTACTGGATGGAGGGCGCCGATGCCCTGCAGCCCGGCCAGGCCAACAAGCGGGTGGTGAAGCTGGAGGATGGAGCAGTCCTCAACCGTTACTGGGACGACCGCGACACCCCGCGCCCGGAGTCATGGCTGGATGACATCACCACCGCTAAAAACAACCCGGCTCGCCCGGCTGCGGAGATCTATCGCGATCTGCGATCTGCCGCCGCGTCCGGCTGGGACTTTAGCTCACGCTGGATGGACGATCCGAAAAAACTGGGCACGATCCGCACCACCAGCATCGTGCCGGTGGATCTGAACGCTCTGATGTTCAAGATGGAAAAACTGCTGGCGAAGGCCAGCCAGGACGCGGGCGACAGCGCGGCCGCCAGCCGCTATGAGACCCAGGCCTCCGGGCGCCAGAAAGCGATGGAGAGCCACCTGTGGAATGACAAAGAGGGGTGGTACGCGGATTATGATCTGAAAACCAAACAGGTACGCAGTCAGCTGACCGCCGCGGCGCTGTTCCCGCTGTATGTCCACGCCGCAGCGCAGGATCGTGCCGATAAAGTGGCGACCGCCACCGCCGCGCAACTGCTGAAACCGGGCGGGATTGCTACCACCAACGTCAACAGCGGCCAGCAGTGGGATGCGCCAAACGGCTGGGCGCCGCTGCAGTGGGTCGCTGCCCAGGGGTTACAAAATTACGGTCATAAGAAAGTGGCAATGAACGTGACCTGGCGATTCCTGACCAACGTGCAGCACACCTACGATCGCGAGCAGAAGCTGGTGGAAAAATACGATGTGTCCAGTACCGGCACGGGCGGCGGCGGGGGTGAATATCCACTGCAGGATGGCTTTGGCTGGACCAACGGGGTGACGTTGAAGATGCTGGATATGATCTGCGCCGAGGAGAAACCGTGCGATAAGGTGCCGTCTACGCAGCCAGCGGCGAATGATGAACCGGTGGCGGAACCGACGCATAAAAGCGTTGGACAGTAGGTTTTAAAAGCCCAAAAAAAACGGCTCTTTTACAAGAGCCGTTTTCACGTTTGTCAGGCGCGTCGTACCAGCCTGTAGATGGCAAGCACCACAATGGCACCAACCACAGCAACCAGAAAACTATGCAGGTTAAAACCCGATACACTGCCGCCGACGCCAAACATCGTTGCCAGCCAACCGCCGACAACTGCGCCGACGACCCCAAGGATACAGGTCACAATAAAGCCGCCCCCGTCGCGTCCTGGCATAATGAATTTCGCAATAACACCAGCAATAAGACCAAATACGATCCAGGCGATAATACCCATAGTGATGCCCTCTTGCAGAGTGAAGCTTGCGCGGAACACCAGTCTGCGCAAGTCATACAAGTATAGGCAATGGCGGCAAAACTATTTTTAGCTCACCCACTTAATTACGGCCCGGGCGTAAAAAATCACGGATTTGTATTAAGTTCTCGCGGAGGATGCCGATAACTCAACCACAGTTTGTCCAACATCGAGGAGCCCTGGGGCGTGAGTAATTACAGTGAGCAGTTCCTGAAAACTAATCCGCTGGCTGTGTTAGGTGTATTACGCGATCTGCAAAAACAGGATGTGCCCGTCCGTATCAACTGGGCAGGGAACCAGTTCATCAGCAAGATCCTCGACGCTACCCCGGAGCGGCTGGTAATGGATCTGGGCAGTCAGGAGTACGAAAACCGCGCCGTATTGCGGGCAGAGAATATCTCTGTGACCGCCGATACCCAGGGCGCTAAAGTGGAGTTTGAGTTACCCCGCCTGGAACAGGGTAATTATCAGTCGCTTCCTGCCTTTATTACCCCTTTACCGACGTCGGTATGGTGTATTCAGCGACGCGAATACTTCCGTATCAGCGCCCCGCTGCACCCGGCCTACTTCTGCAAGGCCAAAATGCCCGATAAAAGTGTGATCCGTTTTCGCCTCCATGACCTGTCGCTGGGCGGGATGGGTGCGCTGATGGATACCGCGAAGCCGGATGCGCTGGTGGAGGGGATGCGTTTCTCACAGATTGAACTGGATATGGGCGGCTGGGGTCGGTTCTTCTTTGACGCACAACTGATTACGGTCAGCGAACGGAAAGTGGTGGACAGCAAAAACGAAACCATTACCACCCCGCGTCTGAGCTTCCGTTTTCTGAATATTGGCCCGGGTCCGGAGCGCGAACTTCAGCGCATTATCTACTCGCTGGAACGTGAAGCGCGGGAACGCGCGAATAAAGTCCGTTAAATGCCGGGAGGCAGCATTGCGCGGCCTCCCGGTCAGTTACATGGCGTCCATCGCCTTCTGCACTTTCCAGATATAGCGCGGCGCCTGTGGAGACGGGTGGTTGTTAACCACATGGTCGAAGAACTCGTCTTTATCCATGTCGTTGATCTCAGCAATCGCCTTTTTACGATCGGACGAGAAGGTCCGCAACAGCGCCCCTGCCCCGTTCACATACGATACCACCAGCGCGTATTGCATCACCTCCGGGTCGTCGATCCCTTTCAGAATGCCATGCTCCAGAATGCTCAGGTAGGCGGTGCCCATCGAGATATTACGTTCCGGGTTTTTCAACTCGCTGGTGGACGGTTGCCCGCTCCAGCCCATGTGACGATACACTTCTTTTCCGGCAGTAGAGGCTTTTAACTGCATCAGGCCGACGGCGTTAGATTTGCTGACCAGGGTCGGGTTGCCACCAGACTCAACAGCAATAATGGCGGTGACCAGACGCGGACTGACCCCCCAGGCCTCACCGGCTTTTTCGCTGATCGGCATCCACTGCATTGCCCGCTTGACGGGAACGTCCGGGTTCCATGCCGGGTTTTTATAATCCTGCTTTGAACTGCAGCCTGCCAGCAGCACAATCAAAAAAGCAAACCATCTCAATTTCACGTCATCTATCCTTATGGCCAATCATCGCTGTCACCCTATCCTCCGCTTGATGAAGGACGCGCTCAGGCGGCATGATATATACATTTGGTTTTATAAGTCAGCAAGGAAATGCCATGTCTCAGTTTCATCTCGTCGCACCATCAGGTTACTGCATGAATCAGGAAGCGGCCCAGCGGGGCGTGCAGCGGTTACTGGCCGACGGACATCAGGTACAAAATCAGACGATTATACCCCGCCGTCAGCAGCGTTTTGCCGGAACGGAGGCGCAGCGGCTGATGGACATTAACGCCCTCGCCCGCCTGCCTGGCGCAAACCAGATCGTGATGGCGGTACGCGGGGGCTACGGTGCGGGTCGTCTGCTGGAGCAGATCGACTGGCAGGGGCTGGCCCAGCGTCAGCGCGAGCAGCCCCTGCTGATTTGCGGCCACAGCGACTTTACGGTGATCCAGCTTGGCCTGCTGGCCCTGCATAACGTCATCACCTTTAGCGGCCCGATGCTGGCAGGCAACTTCGGCGCCCCGGAGCTGAATGCCTTTACCGTCGACCACTTCTGGCGCGCCCTGCACAACAGCACCTACCGCGTCGAGTGGCAGGGCGACGGCCCGGATGCCGACTGCACCGGCCAGCTGTGGGGCGGGAACCTGGCGATGCTGGTGTCGCTGGTGGGCACCCGCTGGCTGCCCGCTATCGAAAACGGCATCCTGGTTCTGGAAGATATCAATGAGCACCCGTTCCGCGTTGAACGGATGCTGTTGCAGCTGCATCACGCGGGCATTCTTGAGCGGCAGAAAGCGATTGTGCTCGGCAGCTTTAGCGGAGCCGCCTCCAACGATTACGACGCCGGGTACGACCTCGCAACCATGATCGATTACCTGCGCACCCGGGTATCCGTGCCAATCATCAGCGGCCTCGATTATGGTCATGAACAGCAGACAGTGACCCTGCCGCTCGGCGCCCAGGCGAGGCTGGAGCATAATGTCAACAGCACCCGTTTAACGCTGAGCGGACATCCCACAATAAACAGGTAAAAAAAGCCGCTTAAGCGCCTCAATTAAACGCTGTGAGTGTCGTTAATATGGTAGGGTTTTACTAACAATCACAACGTCAGGCGGGAGTAAGCAAACATTGGATGCCGCAGCAATTATCAGTCTTTTTATCCTGGGTTCAGTACTTGTAACCTGTAGTATTTTATTGAGTTCATTTTCATCTCGTCTTGGCATCCCCATTCTGGTTATTTTCCTCGCTATCGGCATGCTGGCCGGCATTGACGGCGTCGGCGGGATCCCGTTCGATAATTACCCGTTTGCCTACATGGTCAGTAACCTCGCGCTGGCGGTGATCCTGCTGGACGGCGGTATGCGCACCCAGGCCAGTTCGTTTCGCGTGGCGCTGGGTCCGGCCCTGTCGCTGGCGACGGTGGGGGTACTGATCACCTCCGGCCTGACCGGGATGATGGCGGCGTGGCTATTTCACCTGAATATCATGGAAGGGCTGCTGATTGGCGCGATTGTCGGGTCTACCGATGCCGCCGCCGTGTTTTCACTGCTGGGGGGTAAGGGTCTCAACGAACGCGTTGGCTCGACGCTGGAGATTGAATCCGGCAGCAACGATCCGATGGCGGTGTTTCTCACCATCACCCTGATCGAGATGATTCAGCAGCACGAGACCAGTCTGAGCTGGATATTCGCCTGGCATATCATTCAGCAGTTTGGGCTGGGGATCCTGATTGGCCTTTCCGGCGGCTACTTGCTGCTGCAAATGATTAACCGCATCTCGCTGCCTGCGGGGCTGTACCCGCTGCTGGCACTGAGCGGTGGGATTTTGATTTTTGCCCTGACCACCGCCCTGGACGGCAGCGGCATTCTGGCTGTCTACCTGTGCGGTTTTCTGCTGGGGAACCGTCCGATCCGCAACCGCTTTGGCATTCTGCAAAACTTCGACGGTCTGGCCTGGCTGGCGCAGATTGGTATGTTCCTGGTGCTCGGCCTGCTGGTGACGCCATCGGATCTGCTGCCGATTGCCGTGCCGGCGCTGCTGCTGTCGCTGTGGATGATTTTCATTGCCCGTCCGCTCTCGGTGTTTGCCGGGCTGCTGCCGTTTAAAGGGTTTAACCTGCGCGAGCGCGTGTTTATCAGTTGGGTGGGCCTGCGCGGTGCGGTGCCAATTATCCTCGCGGTATTCCCGATGATGGCCGGGCTGGATAATTCGCGGCTGTTCTTCAACGTGGCGTTCTTCGTGGTGCTGGTGTCGCTGCTTTTCCAGGGCACGTCCCTGTCATGGGCGGCGAAAAAGGCCAAAGTGGTGATCCCACCCGTGGGCTGGCCGGTCTCCCGCGTCGGGCTGGATATTCATCCGGATAATCCGTGGGAGCAGTTTGTCTACCAGCTCAGCGCCGATAAATGGTGCGTAGGGGCGTCGCTGCGCGACCTGCATATGCCTGATGAGACGCGCATTGCCGCGCTGTTTCGCGATAACGCCCTGCTGCACCCGACCGGAAGTACGCGCCTGCGTGAAGGGGATATTCTGTGCGTGATTGGCCGCGAGCGCGACCTGCCTGCGCTCGGCAAGCTGTTCAGCCAGTCGCCGCCGGTGGCGCTGGATCAGCGCTTCTTTGGCGACTTTATTCTGGAAGCCAGCGCCAAGTTTGCCGACGTGGCCTTGATTTACGGCCTGGACGAAGGGCTGGAGTATCGCGACCAGCAACAGACCTTGGGCGAGATTGTTCAGCAGCTGCTGGGTGCGGCACCGGTGGTCGGTGACCAGGTCGAATTTGCCGGGATGATCTGGACGGTGGCTGAGAAAGAGGACAATGCGGTGCTGAAAGTGGGTGTACGCGTGGCGGAAGACGCCGAGGAGTAAGCTGCGGCCTGATGCCCTCACCCCCCCCCTCTCCCACCGGGAGAGGGCGCAAAGACTAAAAACGGTAACAGGCGTTACCGTTTTGCTTTTATATCGTAACCACTGGCACCCTTGGTGCTAACGCGGTTAACAACTCATACCCAATGGTGCCTGCCGCTGCGGCGACATCATCTACTTTAACCTCGTTGCCCCACAGCTCAACCGGCGAGCCGATCCCAGCCTGCGGACACGGGGTTAAGTCGATAGCCAGCATATCCATCGACACCGTTCCCACCGTGCCGGTGCGTACGCCATCAACCCATACCGGGGTGCCAGAGGGTGCCACGCGCGGATAGCCGTCGGCATAACCGCCAGCAACAATGCCGATCCGCTGTTCGCCGGACGCCCGATAGCGGCTGCCATAGCCAACGGTATCACCCGCCTTCAGGGTCTGGATACCGATGATTTCACTGCGCAAGGTCATTACTGGCCTCAGGCCACTGTTGGCGATATCCTGCCACTGCCCGGAAGGCGACGCGCCGTACAGAATGATCCCCGGACGCACCCAGTCAAAATGTGCCTCCGGATGCCAGAGCGTGGCTGCCGAGTTAGACAGCGAGCGCGAGCAATCCAGCCCCTCCGCCGCCTGTTCAATACGCAGCATCGGCTCGACAATACCGTCCGGCTGCTCGGCATCGGCAAAATGCGCCATCAGGGTCATCTCGCCCACGTTTTTAAGCGCCCGTAACTGCTGCCAGACGCTATGCACGCGTTCCGGCTGAAACCCGAGGCGGTTCATGCCGCTGTTGACCTTCAGGTAGATATCGAGCGGGGCGTGCAGCTTCGCGTTCTGTAGGGCCTTGATCTGCCAGTTACTGTGCACGCTGGTGGTCAGGCGGTACTTATCAAGCAGCGGCAGTTCGTCGCTGTTAAAAAAGCCCTCAAGCATCAGAACAGGCCCTTTCCAGCCGCGCTCGCGCAGCAGGATCGCCTCTTCAAGATTGAGCAGCGCAAAACCATCGGTCGCACCTAATGCACTCCAGATACGATCAAGACCGTGACCATAGGCGTTGGCCTTGACCACCGACCAGATGCGGGACGCGGGCGCAGCGCGCCGGACAATTTGCAGGTTATGTTTCAGGGCCTGCAGATCCAGCTGAGCCTGAACGGGACGGGACATGACGACTCCTTGTTAGTTATGCGCGCCGTGTAAATGCTGCGGACGTGACGGAGAGAAACCCGGATGGTAGCGCGCGACGCTGAGATCATCGAACGGAATGGCGGGCGTGCGTCCGGAGATCAAATCACTCAGCAGCTGTCCTGAACCGCAGGCCATCGTCCAGCCCAGGGTACCGTGCCCGGTATTGAGCCACAGGTTTTTGAACGGGGTCCGTCCAACCACCGGCGTGCCGTCCGGGGTCATCGGCCGCAGCCCGGTCCAGAAGGTCGCCTGTTCGATAAATCCCCCGCGCGGGAACAGATCGCCGACGACCATCTCCAGCGTTTCCCGGCGCGGTTGCAGCAGCTCAGTGTTAAAGCCGACGATTTCCGCCATTCCCCCCACGCGGATCCGATTGTTAAATCGGGTGATCGCGATTTTGTATGTTTCATCAAGGATAGTCGAAACCGGAGCGCCGCTGTCCTCTTTCACCGGGATGGTCAGGGAGTAACCTTTCAGCGGATAGACCGGAATATCCACAATGCCCTTCAGCATCGCCGTGGAATACGAGCCAAAGGCCATCACGTAGGCGTCGGCTTTGACCACTTCGTCGCCGCACTGCACGCCGTAGATGTTATCCCCTTCGTACAGCAGCTTATCGACCGGAGTGTTATAGCGGAATTTGACCCCGGCCTGGGCGGCCATCTGCGCCAGGTTCTGGGTAAACAGCTGACAGTCGCCGGTTTCATCGTTGGGCAGGCGCAGCCCGCCGGTCAGCTTGTGTGCCACCTCGGCCAGCGCCGGTTCGACCTGCGCCAGCTGACTGGCTTCCAATAGCTGATAGGGCACGCCCGCGTCTTCGAGCACCGCGATATCGCGGGTGGCGTTTTCATACTGCTGCGCGGTGCGGAACAGCTGTAATGTGCCGCCCTGGCGGCCTTCGTACTGAATATCGGTGGACGCGCGAAGGGCTTTCAGGCAGTCGCGACTGTATTCAGCCAGACGCACCATCCGACCTTTATTTTCCATGTAGTGGCGAGTGTCGCAGTTGCGCAGCATCTGCCACATCCACTTTAGCTGGAACTGGGTGCCGTCAAGGCTAATCGCCAGCGGCGCATGACGCTGGAACATCCATTTAATTGCCTTCAGCGGCACGCCCGGTGCCGCCCAGGGTGCCGCGTAGCCCGGAGAAATTTGTCCGGCATTGGCTGCGCTGGTCTCCAGCGCCGGTCCTGGTTCGCGATCGATAACGGTCACCTCATGCCCGGCCTGACTTAAGTACCAGGCGCTGGTTACGCCAACGACGCCACTTCCCAGTATGACAACACGCATAGCCACTCCATTTATAAGCAAAAGAACAATCTTCTGATTACATATTGATAACCCAGCTGAAAATATTATTCAACATAGGCCTTTTTTATGGTGACTTATCTCACACCTTCCCCTGCATACGGGGTTGGGGCGTATTTGGGATCTCCTGCTGCGCGGCATTTTTAACCAGCAGATTATGCTGCGAGATAGCACTTTTTCGCTCACCGAAAAACGGGAAATCGCAAAGAAAAAAATAGCGCACCAGCACGCTTTTGATTGGCGTGTTCTATGCTTGAAATGAGGTTCTCCAGACAGAGAGAGCTACCCACAACGAGGGCGCGCTAATGGCTACATTTGACCCCATGGATAAGGACACCACCCGTCTGAGCGATGGACCCGACTGGACGTTCGAGCTGCTGGATACCTATCTGGCCGAAATTGACCGGGTAGCAAAAATCTACCGTCTGGACGCCTACCCCCACCAAATCGAAGTGATCACCTCCGAACAGATGATGGATGCTTACTCCAGCGTCGGAATGCCGATCAACTATACCCACTGGTCGTTTGGTAAAAAATTCATTGAAACCGAGCGGTTGTATAAGCACGGTCAACAGGGGCTGGCATACGAGATCGTTATTAACTCCAACCCCTGTATCGCCTACCTGATGGAAGAGAACACCATCACCATGCAGGCGCTGGTGATGGCGCACGCCTGCTACGGGCATAATTCGTTTTTCAAGAATAACTACCTGTTCCGCAGCTGGACCGATGCCAGTTCGATTGTCGATTACCTGATTTTCGCCCGCAACTACATCACCCAGTGCGAAGAGCGCTATGGGGTGGATGAGGTTGAAAAGCTGCTGGATTCGTGCCATGCGCTGATGAACTACGGCGTGGATCGCTACAAACGTCCGCAGAAAATCTCCCTGCAGGAGGAGAAAGCCCGGCAGAAAAGTCGCGAAGAGTATCTGCAGAGCCAGGTGAATACCCTGTGGCGCACTCTGCCGAAGCGTGAAGAAGAGAAAGCGGTTGTTGAAGCGCGGCGTTACCCTTCTGAGCCGCAGGAAAACCTGCTCTACTTTATGGAGAAAAACGCCCCGCTGCTGGAGCCGTGGCAGCGTGAGGTCCTGCGCATCGTGCGCAAGGTCAGCCAGTATTTCTATCCGCAAAAACAGACCCAGGTAATGAACGAAGGCTGGGCGACGTTCTGGCACTACACCATCCTCAACCATCTGTACGACGAGGGCAAAGTCAGCGAACGCTTTATGCTGGAGTTCCTGCACAGCCACACCAACGTGGTGTTCCAGCCCCCTTACAACAGCCCGTGGTACAGCGGCATTAACCCGTATGCTCTTGGCTTTGCCATGTTCCAGGACATCAAGCGTATTTGCCAGACGCCGACGGAAGAGGATAAATACTGGTTCCCGGATATCGCCGGTTCCGACTGGCTGGAGACGCTGCATTTTGCGATGCGCGACTTCAAAGACGAGAGCTTTATCAGCCAGTTCCTGTCGCCGAAAGTGATGCGTGATTTTCGCCTGTTTACGGTGCTGGATAACGATCACAACAACTATCTGGAGATTTCGGCGATCCACAATGAAGAGGGGTATCGCGAGATCCGCTCCCGGCTCTCCTCCCAGTACAACTTGAGTAATCTGGAGCCGAATATTCAGGTATGGAATGTGGATCTACGTGGGGATCGCTCCTTAACGCTGCGCTATATTCCGCACAATCGCGCCCCGCTGGATAAAGGGCGTAAAGAGGTGTTGAAGCATGTCCATCGGCTGTGGGGCTTTGATATTCTGCTGGAGCAGCAAAACGAAGACGGCAGCGTGGAGTTACTGGAGCGCTGCCCGGCTAAGAGCAATATGCTGTAGTATTATGACCGGGCGGCGCGTCGCTTACCCGGCAAAAAAAAACCTCTCGAATGAGAGGTTTTTTATTTTAGCGACTGTGGATCGCCAGGTCGCCAGGCAGCGTTTTCTGCATCCGGTGCCAGATCTCGCCGCTGTCGTGACCGTAACGACGCACGGTTTCATAGACCTGGTCGTGCATCCCTTCGGCACAAAGTTCGCTCAACTTATGGTAGAAACCAAGCGCCAGACTGCGGGCTTCCGGGTTGGCGAAGTAATGACGACCGATGCGGGTGTACAGCCCTTTCATCCCGTTGAGGATCAGGCCGTAGATTGGGTTGCCGGAGGCAAACGCCAGCCCGCGGAAGACGTTGTAGTCCAGCAGCGCAAACGCATCCGCGTGGTCTTCCACCGCCGTGGCGCGGGCGAGCACTTCCAGCGCTTTATCCGGGTGCTGGCGAAATGCAGTGCGGATAAAGATGGTAGCAATGTTGGTGCGCACGGAGAGCAGGTTATCAATCAGCTGCGGCACGCTTTCATGATCGAGACGTGCCAGCGTTTCGAGAATATTCAGACCCGACGTTTCCCAGAAGTTATTCACTTTGGTCGGTTTGCCGTGTTGGATTGTCAACCAGCCATCGCGCGCCAGACGCTGTAACACTTCGCGTAAGGTGGTGCGGGTGACGCCAATCAGTTCAGAGAGTTCGCGTTCTGCGGGAAGAATCGAGCCTGGAGCGAAACGGTTATTCCAGATGCTTTCGATAATATACTCTTCAGCGAAACCCGCCGGGCTTTGCGCCTTTATGACCATAGTGAGTTGTCCATTCCACTGCTTTTTACAAAATTTACTCATCATACCAGAGGCAGGCTGAGGCAGATAGCGCAGCAAGCTGAGAAAAGGGGATCGCCGTTTTATTTTTATTATTTAAAAAACACCGCTGCCGCCCCTTAGCTGGTCCGCTTTGGATATACTTAGGGCGTAATAATCTGACGGACAGGGAAATTTGTTGTGGAAATGTCTTACGGTCGCGCGCTATGGCGCAATTTTTTAGGCCAGTCGCCTGACTGGTACAAAATCACTCTTATTGCTTTTCTGGTTGTTAACCCACTCCTCTTTCTCGTTGATCCTTTTGCCGCAGGCTGGCTGCTGGTCGCGGAGTTTATCTTCACCCTGGCGATGGCGTTAAAATGTTACCCGCTGCTGCCGGGCGGCCTGCTTGCCTTTGAAGCGGTGGTAATAGGCATGACCAGCGCGGAACATGTGAAAGAAGAGCTGGCGGCTAACCTCGAAGTGCTCCTGCTGCTGATGTTTATGGTGGCCGGGATCTACTTTATGAAGCAGCTGCTGCTGTTTATCTTTACCCGTCTGCTGTTGAGCATTCCGTCTAAGACCCTGCTTTCGCTGGCCTTCTGCCTGGCGGCAGCGTTTCTGTCGGCCTTTCTCGATGCCCTGACCGTGGTGGCGGTGGTGATTAGCGTGGCCGTCGGGTTTTACGGTATTTATCATCGGGTGGCCTCTTCACAGCCGGAAAATGCGCTGCAGGACGACAGCCATGTCGATGCCCAGCAGCGCGCGGTGCTGGATCAGTTCCGTGCCTTCTTGCGCAGTCTGATGATGCACGCGGGCGTGGGTACCGCACTCGGCGGGGTGATGACCATGGTCGGCGAGCCGCAGAACCTGATTATCGCCAAGGCCGCAGGCTGGGGGTTTAGCGACTTTTTCCTGCGGGTGGCACCAGTGAGCGTGCCGGTACTGGTGTGCGGGTTGTTTACCTGCTGGCTGGTAGAAAAACGCCAGTGGTTTGGCTACGGTACGCTTCTTCCGGTTCAGGTTCGCGAGGTGCTGCATGCCTTTGACGAGCAAAGCCGCAGCCAGCGTACCCGCCAGCAGACGCTGGCGCTGATTTTCCAGGGCCTTATCGGCGCCTGGCTCATCTTTGCGCTGGCGTTTCATCTGGCGGAAGTGGGGTTAATCGGCCTGTCGGTGATAATCCTCGCCACCTCGTTTACCGGCGTGACGGACGAGCATGCCATCGGCAAAGCCTTTACCGAAGCGCTGCCTTTCACCGCGCTGCTGGCGATCTTTTTCGCCATCGTGGCGGTGATTGTCGATCAACAGCTGTTTGCACCGATCATCCGCTACGTATTGCAGGCTGAACCCGATGCCCAGCTGTCGCTGTTCTATCTGTTTAACGGCCTGCTGTCGGCGATTTCTGATAACGTGTTTGTCGGCTCGGTGTACATCAATGAAGCCAAAACCGCTCTGCAGAATGGGGCGATCAGCCAGCAGCAGTTTGAACTGCTGGCAGTGGCGATCAACACCGGTACCAACCTGCCCTCCGTCGCCACGCCAAACGGCCAGGCGGCATTCCTGTTCCTGCTTACCTCTGCGCTGGCACCACTGATAAGGCTCTCTTATGGACGGATGGTGTGGATGGCGCTGCCCTATACGGTGGTTTTAACCGGGGTCGGCTTGCTGTGCGTCAAAATTACCCTTATTCCTTTAACACATTGGATGCTGCAGACGGGTATACTGACGTCGCTTTAAGTGCGTAAACCGGGCGGCTCGCTGCCCGGTGGCACTTTCCGAATGATAAATACGCGATTACGTTTTATTTTGCGCGCCGCAGGTGGCGCGCAAAATGTTTTCGTTTACACTGCGCTTTCTATGCATGTCCCAGGGAAATGATTATGTTGAGATTTTTGAACCAATGCTCGCGCGGTCGCGGAGCGTGGTTGCTGTTGGCCCTGACCGCTTTCGCTCTCGAAATGGTGGCATTGTGGTTCCAGCATGTGATGTTGCTGAAACCCTGCGTGCTTTGCATCTATGAACGCTGTGCGCTGTTCGGCGTGATGGGCGCAGGCCTGGTGGGTGCCATTGCCCCAAAATCCCCGCTGCGCTATGCGGGTATCGCTATCTGGCTGTACAGTGCCTGGAAAGGGATTGAGCTGGCCTGGGAGCATACGATGATGCAGCTGCACCCATCGCCGTTTATGACCTGTGATTTTGCCGCCCGCTTCCCAAGCTGGCTGCCGCTGGACAAATGGCTGCCGCAGGTGTTTGTCGCCTCAGGTGACTGCTCCGTGCGCCAGTGGGAGTTCCTGACGCTCGAGATGCCGCAGTGGCTGGTGGGTATTTTTGTCGCTTTCTTCGTGGTAGCCCTGCTGGTGCTGATTGCCCAGCCGTTCAAACCCAAAAAACGCGATCTGTTCGGGCGTTAATGTCCGGCAAATAAAAAACCTGCCGCGGCAGGTTTTTTTTTACGCGCGGGAAGGGTGATTCAGAATATGGTCTTCCCAGTCGCGCACCTCGGATTCCTTCACCGCAATATGGCGAACGGAAATGCGCTCCCCGTGCATCGCCGCTTTCGACCCCGTCAGCAACGGATGCCAGTCCGGTAGCCCCTTCCCTTCCGCCAGCAGACGATAGGCGCAGGTCGGCGGTAACCATTCAAAAGTCGGCAGATTTTCGCGGGTCAGCTTGATGCAGTCCGGCTCATACTCGAAGCGACGCTCGTAGTTACGGCACTGGCAGGTTTTGATGTTCAGCTGTTTACAGGCGACGTTGGTGAAGTAGATTTCGTCTGAGTCTTCATCCATCAGCTTATGCAGGCAGCACTGGCCGCAGCCGTCGCACAGCGATTCCCACTCGGCGTCGGTCATGGTCTCAAGTGTCTTGCTCTGCCAGAAAGGGATTTCGCTCATAAGAATGTCCACGCAACAAAAGAAAGCGCACCTTATAACCAGTCTGGCACCATGATGCAAGTTTTGCCGCCGGAAAGAGGCGGCAATAAGGGGTTACAGTACGCGGGTTTTCAGTGACAGGCCGTTAAAGGCCACTTCCAGCTCGTCGCCGCCGGACAGCGGGCCTACGCCTTCCGGGGTGCCGGTGAGGATCACATCACCCGGTTTGAGGGTAAAGAAGCGGCTCATATAGGCGATCAGCGGCACGATCTTGTGGATCATGTCAGACGTTGAACCCTGCTGGCGCACTTCACCGTTAACCTTCAGGCTCAGGGGGGTGTTCTGCGGATCGTCTTTGAATTCTGACACCGGGATAAACCCGGAGATCGGGCAGGAATTATCAAAGCCTTTGGCTTTTTCCCACGGCTGGCCGGCTTTTTTCATTTTGCCCTGCAGGTCACGCAGGGTCAGGTCCAGTGCAACGCCATAACCGGCAATCGCCTTCTGCACATGCTCTTCTGAGGCCTGGCGCAGCGTGGCACCAATCAACACCGCCAGCTCCACTTCGTGGTGAACCGACCCCAGCCCCTGGGGTAGTACCAGCGGCTGGCGCAGATCGCACAGCGCGGTCTCAGGTTTAATGAACAGTACCGGCTCATCCGGAACCGCACTTCCCATTTCCTGAATATGCTTAGCATAATTACTGCCTACACAGACGACTTTACTTACTGGAAAATCCAGTAAGGCTCCTTGCCAGTTATGATGTTGATACATGTTAATCCCCTAAAAAGGTTTATGTCATGCTAACAGATAATTCTTAAACTAATTTTTCCTCTGCTCTTCAAGATGCTCTTTGAGTAAATTCTCTTGCGGAGGAGGGAGTTGTAAATAATAGCCTTGTTCAGCTAATGCACTTTTAACTTTTTCCAGATCGGCGTTGCTCAATTGTTTACGCCCGTCGAGGGGGATCAGCATCACCAGCTGCGGCTTGCCGAAGGACTTCAGCAGTGCCTCAGGCACCCGGGAGAAATCGTCCTTTTTTTCGACATAAAGATAGGTTTGATCCCGTTGGGTACTTCTGTAGATCACACAAAACATATATTTCCTCTGAATATCCGTGGAGGGTGACTTGCCTCAATATAGTTGTGACTATAACATGCCTGGTACTCTTCGGAATATCGTCGCGCTGGCGTGACGGTTAAAAGCAAATTGAGTAAGGCCAGGATGTCAAACACGCCCATCGAGCTTAAAGGCAGTAGCTTCACCTTATCAGTGGTTCATTTGCATGAAGCAAAACCCGAGGTTATTCGTCAGGCGTTAGAAGACAAAATTGCGCAGGCGCCCGCATTTCTGAAACATGCGCCGGTGGTGATCAACGTCAGCGCGCTCGAAGCGCCGGTTAACTGGCGGCATGTGCAAGAGGCGGTTTCTGCCACCGGTCTGCGTATCGTGGGCATCAGCGGCTGTAAAGATGCCGAACTGAAAGCAGAGATAGACCGTGCAGGTCTTCCGCTGCTGAATGAAGGCAAAGAAAAAGCCCCACGGACCGCCCTCCCGGAGAGCGAGCCCCCTGCTCCACCTGAGCCCGCTGTTATCCCTGTCACAAAAACGCGATTTATTGATCTGCCGGTTCGTTCCGGTCAGCGCATTTATGCGCCAAACTGCGACCTGATTGTGACCAATCACGTCAGCGCGGGCGCAGAGCTGATTGCGGATGGCAATATTCATATTTATGGCGCAATGCGCGGCCGCGCGCTGGCGGGCGCCAGCGGCGAGCGCGATGCGCAGATATTTTGTACCCACCTGGAGGCGGAGCTGGTCTCCATCGCGGGGGTTTACTGGCTGAGCGATAACATCCCGGCCGAATTTTATGGCAAAGCGGCGCGTCTGCGACTGGCAGATAACGCTTTGGCCGTTCAACCGTTGAATTGATCCCTTTTTCACAAGGAATTTCTATGGCACGCATTATTGTTGTGACTTCTGGTAAAGGAGGCGTTGGCAAGACCACCTCCAGCGCGGCCATCGCAACCGGTTTGGCCCAGAAGGGCAAGAAAACCGTCGTTATCGATTTTGATATCGGTCTGCGTAACCTCGACCTGATTATGGGCTGCGAGCGTCGCGTGGTGTACGATTTCGTTAACGTGATTCAGGGTGATGCCACGCTGAATCAGGCGCTGATTAAAGACAAACGCACCGAAAACCTCTTTGTTCTGCCGGCTTCTCAGACGCGTGACAAAGATGCACTGACCCGCGAAGGCGTGGAGAAAGTGCTCGATGAGCTGAAAAAGATGGAGTTCGACTTCGTGGTCTGCGACTCCCCGGCAGGCATCGAAACCGGGGCGCTGATGGCGCTGTACTTCGCCGATGAAGCGATCATCACCACCAACCCGGAAGTGTCGTCCGTACGCGACTCCGACCGTATTTTAGGGATCCTCGCCTCAAAATCCCGCCGTGCGGAAAATGGCCAGGACCCGATCAAAGAGCACCTGCTGCTGACCCGTTACAACCCGGGTCGCGTGAACAAAGGTGATATGTTGAGCATGGAAGACGTGCTGGAGATCCTGCGCATCAAACTGGTTGGCGTCATCCCGGAAGATCAGTCCGTGCTGCGCGCATCTAACCAGGGCGAGCCGGTGATCCTCGACGTCAACGCTGACGCGGGTAAAGCCTATGCCGATACCGTGGATCGTCTGCTTGGAGACGAACGTCCTTTCCGCTTCATAGAGGAAGAGAAGAAAGGTTTCCTCAAACGCCTGTTCGGAGGATAAGTTATGGCATTACTGGACTTTTTTCTCTCACGAAAGAAAAGCACCGCCAACATCGCGAAAGAGCGACTGCAAATCATTGTCGCGGAACGCCGTCGTAGCGATGCGGAACCGCACTACCTGCCGCAGCTACGCAAGGACATTCTGGAAGTGATTTGTAAGTACGTGCAGATCGACCCGGAAATGGTCACCGTACAGCTGGAGCAAAAGGACGGGGATATCTCGATTCTGGAGCTCAACGTGACCCTGCCGGAAGCGGAAGAATCACGTTAGGTTTGTGGGGCCTGTAGATGCCGGGCGGCGCTGCGCTTGCCCGGCCTACTCTACGGCTTACTGCGGATACTCTTCCAGCAAGGCCTTCAGACGATCGGCCATCAATTCCCCACGCCAGCCTGAAATTAACTCCGGCTGTCCATTTGGCGTTTTCAGCTTCCAGTGCACGTTTAGCAGCTGGTTGATCTGACGACGCGACGCCAGCAGCTCGGCGCTAATTTTGCTTTCGGTAGCCACTTCCTGTACCAACGCTTTAATCGCTTTAAAGGCTTTGCGATAGCCCGGCATGTCCATCAGATTCAGCAGGGGTGCTGGCAGTTCATCGTCCGGCAGCTGTTGGGCTTTAGCCACCAGTGCCAGCAGCGTTTTGCCGTGGAAGCGAATTTCAGAGCCGGACAAACCAATGCTGTCCAGTTCGCCCAGACTGGAAGGCATATAACGCGCCACGCCCCACAGATGCTCCTCACGCACCACGAAATTCACCGCCAGATCGCGCTCACGAGCCTTGCGCAGACGCCAGTCGGCCAACAGTTGCAGGCAGGCCAGCTGACGGGTACGCAGCTGCCAGGCGTTGCTGATGTCGCGCCAGGCGTCTTTCGGGTCGGTGACCTCCTGACGACGCTGCTGCGTCATGCGGCACTCATCCAGCGCGGCGGGCAGCCAACCTGAGGCTTCAGCCTCCTGCATCAGTTGACCGGCAATCGGCAGCAGGTAAAACACATCTGCCGCCGCGTAGTCGAGCTGACGCTCGGTCAGCGGGCGCGCCAGCCAGTCGGTGCGGGATTCGCTCTTGTCGATCACCAGCCCCGTATACTCTTCGACCATGCCGGCAAACCCCCATGAGAGCGGACGACCGGCAAACGCCGCCAGGATCTGGGTGTCGATCAACGGCTGCGGCATGATGCCGAACGTATTGAGGAAAACTTCCAGATCTTCGCTACCGGCGTGCAGATATTTAGTAATGGCCGTGTTCAGCAGTAGCGCACGCATCGGTGCCCAGTCGGTGATTCCAAGGGGGTCGATCAGCGACACATGTTTGCCGTCGTACAGTTGGATCAGACCCAGCTGCGGATAATAGGTACGGGTACGAACAAATTCGGTATCCAGAGCGATGGCGGGCGCGTCGCGAGTGACATCGCACAGGGAAGCCAGCTCGTCATTGGTGGTGATCATCTGGTAGTTCAAATCATTTTCTCTTTAGTTTGCACCCATAAAAAAACGCCGGCGTAGCCAGCGTTTTGGAGTGACTAGCACGAAGCTCAGCCTTTATTGTCCACTTTGGCACGCGCTTCGTCACGTAATTCTCGTCGTAATATCTTCCCGACGTTCGATTTAGGCAGTTCATCCCGAAACTCTACCAGCTTCGGTACCTTATAGCCGGTCAACTGACGACGGCAGAAGGTGACCAGCGCCTCTTCAGTCAGGGCCGGATCTTTTTTCACGACAAAGATTTTTACCGTTTCGCCGCTGCTGCCCGCAGGCACGCCCACGGCCGCCACTTCCTGCACGCCGTCGTGCTGCATCACCACGTCTTCGATTTCATTAGGATAGACGTTAAAGCCGGACACCAGGATCATATCTTTCTTGCGATCGACAATGCGCAGGAAGCCTTCGTCGTCCATCACCGCGATATCACCGGTATATAACCAGCCGTCTTTGATGATTTCGTCGGTGGCATCCGGGCGCTGCCAGTAGCCGAGCATCACTTGCGGGCCCTTTACACACAGCTCGCCTGGTTCGCCAGGTGCGACTTCGTTATCCTCATCGTCCACCAGCTTCGCTTCGGTGGAGGGCACCGGCAGGCCGATGCTGCCGCTGTGATAATCGATATCGTGCGGGTTGACGCTGACCAGCGGGGCGCATTCGGTCAGGCCGTAGCCTTCGAGCAGATACTGACCGGTCAGCTTGACCCAGCGATCGGCCACCGCCTGCTGAACCGGCATCCCGCCGCCTGCGGAGAGATGCAGCGTTGAGAAGTCGAGCTGATGGAACTCTTTGTTGTTGAGCAGCGCGTTAAACAGCGTGTTAACCCCTGTCATGGCGGTAAACGGATATTTCGCCAGCTCTTTCACCAAACCCGGAATATCACGCGGGTTGGTTATCAGCACGTTTTGCCCGCCCAGCTCGATAAACAGCAGGCAGTTCATGGTCAGGGCGAAGATGTGATACAGCGGCAGCGCGGTGATGACCAGCTCTTTGCCGCGATGCAGCAGCGGGCCGTAGGTGGCATTCACCTGCTCGAGGTTGGCCAGCATGTTGCGGTGGGTCAGCATCGCCCCTTTCGCCACGCCCGTCGTGCCGCCGGTATATTGCAGGAACGCCAGATCCTGCGGCACCACTTCCGGCTTCACGTACTGCATCCGGTAGCCGTTGTGCAGCGCACGGCGGAAGGAGATAGCATCCGGCAGGTGGTATTTTGGCACCAGCCGTTTAACGTATTTGACGACGAAGTTAACCAGCGTCCCTTTGGCGGTAGACAGCTGATCGCCCATCCGCGTCAGAATGACGTGCTTCACCTGGGTTTTATCAACCACTTTTTCCAGGGTGTGGGCAAAGTTGGAGACAATCACAATTGCCGCAGCACCGCTGTCGTTGAGCTGATGCTCCAGCTCGCGCGGGGTATACAGCGGGTTGACGTTGACCACGATCATGCCCGCACGCAGGATGCCAAAAAGCGCAACCGGATACTGCAGTAGGTTAGGCATCATTAATGCCACCCGATCCCCTTTTTGCAGACCTAAACCCTGTTGCAGATAGGCGGCAAAAGCCCGGCTACGCTCTTCCAGCTTGCGGAAGGTCATCACCTCGCCCATGTTCACAAAGGCAGGCTGATCGGCGTAACGCGCGACGGAGTGTTCAAACAGTTCAACCAGGGATTGATAACGGTCAGGGTTTATCTCGGCGGGGACATCCGCAGGATAACGGTTAAGCCAAACCTTCTTCACTACTTCACCTCTGAAATGCGTGTTCGTCGTCATCACAACCCCGGTTAATATACAAGTCGTTAACATAATATTAACTCAGCGTACCAGTTTAAAAATTGTCCGGATTTAAGGTTGCGAAGCGCGTCACTATTTATTTTTGTTATAGCCGTCGAAAATGAGAAGCAGCGGACGCGCCGCTGCTTCTTTTATAATAATAACAGCAAGTTACTCGGTGACTATCGTCCGAACCTCTGCAGGTCCACCGTATCCTGCCCAGCCGCCATAGCCACCATAACCGCCATAACCGCCATAACGCCATGGATGCGGTCCCCAATACCAGGGATCAATCGGCTGCGGAGGCATCATCACCTGCTGCGTCACGCGCCAGCGCTTGTAACCGTTAGCCTGCATGGTCATAAATTTATACGGCGTATTACCAATTTTGCCCTGCTCCGCGCCAGTGATCGGACCGACAACGGTGACCAGATGCCCACGGAAATCCACCGGGTCGAGGAACCCGTTCAGATCGGCAAAGATCCGTCCGCGTGAGGCTTCACCCAGGATCGGACGTGCCCCGCTGTCCAGCGGGACGGTGGCAATTTCCAGTCGGGTTTTGCCCTGCCGGTTTTCCACGCCAACCACTTTACCGCCGAAGCGTGCTTCCTGACCCACGTACAGCTCCGGCGCATTCATTACCCGCACCAGATCCTGCTGCGGCGTCGGGCTGCTGCCCTTGATGGCATCAGGAACCGAAACACACCCGCTCAGGGCCAGGGTCAACGCCCCCACCGCCAGCAGGCGAACTACGCATTGTTGAACCGCCATGTGCGACTCCTTTTCTCAGATTCTATTACTGAGATTCATGCCCGGCCCGGAAGTTTCTTCCACGCCACTTCGTTTCGTAAATAAACCGGCTCGGCCTTCTCGACCGCCACGGTTTGTCCGGCTGCCAGCATCTGACAGGCAATCGGCAGCATATCTTCTGCAGCAGGCAGTAATACCTTCCCCTCAACCAGCGTCAGGCCACTGTCGTTAGCCATATCTGGCCACGTCTGCCAGCCGGTGCCCACGGTCGCCCATTCACCCGACAGGGTTTTCAAGCGCTCGCTTACCGCGTCCGGTTTGAGCACCGCTTCGCTCGTTTCGCCGTGCCAGACGCCCTGCTCATCGCGAGTGTACTCCGCCCAGTAGACTTCGCCCATTCGCGCGTCGATGGCGGCCAGCACGCGGGTTGCACCGGTGTTGCGCCATGCGCCCTGCGCCATGGTGGCCAGCGTCGAAACGCCAATCATCGGCAGTTCAGCGCCCAGCGCCAGCCCCTGCGCAATGCCAATACCAATGCGCACGCCGGTAAAGCTGCCGGGGCCACGGCCATAGGCCAGAGCATCAAGGTTATGCAGGGAGGTGTTGCCTTCGGTGAGGATCATCTTCACCAAAGGCAGGATACGTTGGGTATGTTCCCGGGCGCACTCTTCGAAATGAGCACAGATAGCACCGTCGTTCCACAGGGCAACAGAGCAGGCCTCTGTGGCGGTATCAATAGCCAGAATTCGCATTCGTTGTCGCGCTCTCGCAATGGTCAGTCACAAAAAGGCGCGTATTTTAGCACACGCCCAGGCAAATTACTCCGTCCGGGTCGCCGCAAGGAAGCGCACGGCGCGATCGATGTCGCGGGTGCGTGGCGCAGGCGGCAGGCTGGCGATGAAGGTGGCGCCGTAAGGGCGCATCACCAGTCGGTTATCGCAGATCACCAGCACCCCGCGGTCGTCCACATCGCGGATCAGACGCCCGACGCCCTGCTTAAGCGTGATGACGGCATCCGGGAGCTGTACTTCGTCGAACGGATCGCCCCCGCGCAGACGGCAATCTTCCATCCGCGCCTTCAGCAGCGGATCGTCCGGCGAGGTAAAGGGCAGTTTATCGATGATCACCAGCGACAGGGCATCGCCGCGCACGTCCACCCCTTCCCAGAAGCTGCTGGTCGCCACCAGCAGGGCATTGCCCGCGCTGACAAACTGCTGGAGCAGCTGACCTTTGCTGGTTTCACCCTGCAGCAGCACCGGCAGGGTCATGGTGGCACGGAACTGCTCGGCCAGATCGCGCATCATGGCATGCGAGGTGCAGAGCATAAAGCAGCGGCCATTGTTGGCCTCAATCATCGGCTTAAGCATCGCCGCCAGGTGGCGGGCCGCCCCCGGCTGGTTGGGTAGCGGCAGGTTACGCGGCACGCACAGTAGCGCCTGGGTGGCATAGTCGAACGGGCTGGGCAGCAGCAGCGATTCCGCCTGCTCGATGCCCAGCCGCTCCGTGAAGTGGTGCAGATCGTCGTTCACCGACAGCGTCGCGGAGGTAAAAATCCAGCTACCCGGTTTTTGCGCCATCACCTCTTTAAATTTATCGGCCACGGTCAGCGGCGTCAGGGCAAGGGTGAAGTGGCGGGAATTGCATTCGTACCAGTAGCTGTAGCCCGGCTGGTTGAACTCTTTTAGCCGTTTCAGGCGCGTGCGATACAGCGTCGCGCGTTCAAAGGCGGCGTCCAGCAAGGCCGAGCGGCCCAGCGACAGCTTCGCCACGTCGTAACAAAGCTCCAGCGCGTCATCGAGTAACAGCAGCGCGCGCTGGATATGCTGATTGGCCAGCAGCTCTCGTAGATTGCCGCGATAGCCCGGATCGCCGAGCTGCATGCGGAAGTCCTGAGTGCTTTGTGCCAGGCGGTCGGCACACTTTTGCAGCTGCTGGGTATCTTTCAGTTCGGTGCGGTACGCAATGGTGAAATCTTTCGCCAGGTCCAGCAGCTGGCGGCTGGAGAGCGACTGGCCGAAATACTGGCTGGCGATATCAGGAAGCTGGTGCGCTTCATCGAAGATTAATACCTCGGCCTCGGGGATCAGCTCGCCAAAGCCGCTCTCTTTAACCACCATATCGGCGAGGAACAGATGGTGGTTGACCACCACCACGTCGGCATCCATTGCCGTTTTACGCGCTTTTACCACGAAGCAGTCTTTATACAGCGGGCAGTCGCTGCCCAGACAGTTGTCGTTGGTGCTGGTGACCAGTGGCCAGACGGCGGAGTCTTCGGCTACGCTGGCGCAGGTGCTAATATCCCCGTCGAGAGTCTGATTGGACCAGCTGCGCAGGATGATAACGTCGCTGAGGGTTTGTACCGGCAGGTCACCCCCCGCCAGCGCCTGCTGTTCGAGGCGTTCAAGGCACAGGTAGTTGGAGCGCCCTTTCAGCAGAGCCAGACGGCCTTTGTATTTCAGGGCTTTTGCCACCGTCGGCAGGTCGCGGCTGTAGAGCTGATCCTGTAGGGCTTTCGAGCCGGTGGAGATGATCACTTTCTTTTTGGCGCGCAGTGCAGGCGCCAGATAGGCGTAGGTTTTACCGGTACCGGTACCCGCCTCCACCACCAGCGGCTGACCGCTGTCGATGGCTTTGGCGACCGCGTGCGCCATCTGACGCTGCGGCTCGCGCGGCTTAAAACCGGGAATTGCCTGCGCTAACTGCCCGTCTGCTAAGAAATCGTCTGCCACTCTGCCCCCTGTATTTTTGCACAGGGGATTATGTCAGGCCGCTCGCCCTGGCGCCAGTCGAGAGTGACGCAGACAAAACAATATGGCAGTCTTGCCCGCTGAAATTCACACTAACGAGGAATCGTATATGACTATTGTTCGCATTGATGCCGAAGCCCGCTGGTCAGATGTGGTGATCCACAACCAGACCCTGTACTACACCGGCGTACCGGCGAATCTGGATGCCGACGCACTTGAACAGACCGCCAACACCCTGGCTCAGATTGACGCCGTGCTGGAGAAACAGGGCAGCGACAAATCCCGTATTCTGGATGCGACCATTTTTCTGGCAAATAAAGACGATTTCGCGGCGATGAACACAGCCTGGGATGCGTGGGTGGTGGCAGGTCATGCGCCTGTACGCTGCACGGTACAGGCGACACTGATGAAACCGCAGTATAAGGTTGAGATTAAGATCATCGCTGCGGTGTAAGGCGGGTTACTCTTCTTCGTCATCCTCAAAACGCGCCACAATCCGCTCTCCGGTGTGGGTGGCGCGTAACTCTGCTGCGACGATGGTAATAGCCTCTCCGCTGCTCATCCCGTTGGACATCAGTTCCTGAATGCGCTCGACGGCCTTTTGTTGCTGCTCATGGCTCAGTGAAGGTAAACCTGCAAACATCGTCAACTCCTGCTAAATTATCAGCGCTAATAATTTCACGCTGCCCGGTAGTATGCCACCGATGAACCCGTTATCCCCCACTGTTTTGACATTATCGTGGCGCCCTGACGCCGCAGAATTCTGGTTTGCGCCAATAAGCCATCTGCCGTGGGCGATGCTGCTGCACTCTGGCCATGCGGATCATCCCTACAGCCGCTTCGATATTCTGGTGGCCGATCCGCGCACCACGCTGGTGACACACGGTGCGGATACCGTCATTGATGGCCTTCACGTTGACGCCTGTCCGCTGACTTTGCTGCAGCAGACTATTGATTCGATGGGACTGCCCTGCGCGCCAGACCCTGACCTGCCCTTCCAGGGCGGGGCGCTCGGCCTGTTCGGGTACGATCTCGGACGCCGCTTTGAACACCTGCCCGAGCATGCCGCGCGCGATATCACCCTGGCCGATATGGCCGTGGGCCTGTACGACTGGGCGCTGATCGTCGATCACCACAAACAGCAGGTGTCGCTGGTGTGCCATGGCGATGCGGCCGCGCGGCTGGCGTGGCTTGAATCCCGACGCGCCCCTGCATCCGGGCCCGCATTCCGCTTAACCTCCCGCTGGCAGGCCAATATGACGGAGGCGGAGTACCACGAAAAATTCCACCAGGTGCAGGCTTACCTGCACAGCGGCGACTGCTACCAGGTTAACCTGGCTCAGCGCTTTCAGGCCCATTACGAGGGCGATGAGTGGCAGGCGTTTACTCAGCTGAATGCCCAGAACCGCGCGCCGTTCAGCGCCTTTATACGCCTCGACGAGGGGGCGATTCTGAGCCTGTCGCCGGAGCGCTTTATTCACCTGGCGGATGGCACCATCCAGACCCGCCCCATTAAAGGCACCCTGCCGCGTCTGGCAGATGCCGAGGCCGATCGCCAGCAGGCACAGAAACTCGCCGCCTCGCCAAAAGATCGCGCTGAGAACCTGATGATTGTCGATCTGATGCGTAACGATATTGGCCGGGTAGCCGAACCCGGCAGCGTGCGAGTACCGGAACTGTTCATCGTTGAGCCCTTCCCTGCTGTGCACCACCTGGTGAGCACCATTACCGCCCGCCTGCCCCCTGCGCGTACCGCCTGCGATCTACTGCGCGCCGCCTTCCCGGGTGGGTCGATTACCGGCGCGCCAAAGGTGCGGGCGATGGCGATCATCGACGAACTGGAGCCGCATCGGCGCAATGCCTGGTGCGGCAGCATCGGCTACCTCAGCCTGTGCGGCGGCATGGATACCAGCATCACCATTCGCACGCTGACCGCGTTTGACGGACAGCTCTACTGCTCCGCAGGCGGCGGGATCGTCGCAGATAGCCAGGCCGATGCGGAATATCAGGAAACCTTTGATAAAGTGAACCGCATTCTGCAGCAACTGGAGTATTAACTGATGGACACCCGCAACCTGACTCTTGACGATTTTTTATCGCGCTTTCAGCTTTTACGTCCGCAAATCAACAAAGCGTCGCTGAACCAGCGCCAGGCAGCGGTGCTGATCCCGGTGGTGCGTCGGGAGCAGCCCGGACTGCTGCTGACCCGCCGTTCGTCGCAGATGCGTAAACATGCGGGTCAGGTGGCGTTTCCTGGGGGCGCGGTGGACAGTACCGACGCATCGTTGATTGCCGCCGCGCTGCGCGAGGCACAGGAAGAAGTTGCGATCCCACCGGAGAAAGTTGAGGTGATTGGCGTCCTGCCTCCGGTGGACAGCGTGACCGGGTTTCAGGTGACCCCTGTTGTCGGGATTATTCCCCCGGATTTGCACTACCATGCCAGCGTGGACGAAGTAGAATCGGTGTTTGAAATGCCGCTGATGGAAGCCCTGCGTTTGAGCCGATATCATCCGCTGGATATTCAACGTCGTGGACACGAACATCGGGTCTGGCTTTCGTGGTATCAGCATTATTTTGTCTGGGGCATGACGGCCGGAATTATTCGTGAGCTGGCGCTACAGATCGGCCTGAAACCTTGACTATACTTTACATTCGTACTTTTTTTCCGCCTTTGCGATCGCCCTCCCGCTATTAGTTAATCCGGTCTTAGCCATTAGTTAAATTCATGTGAATAGTTGAGCTGACGGCCGGTATCCCTCTTACACTATGCGCAGTTATTACATCGTTACTGGAAACCCGGTAACCCTGTCAGGAGTGTTAAAGTGATTAGTATATTCGACATGTTCAAAGTGGGTATTGGCCCCTCTTCCTCCCACACTGTAGGGCCGATGAAGGCCGGTAAACAGTTCGTCGATGACCTGGTCGAAAAAGGATTACTGGATAGCGTTACCCGCGTGGCCGTGGATGTGTACGGTTCGCTCTCGTTAACGGGTAAAGGCCACCACACCGATATCGCCATTATTATGGGTCTGGCTGGTAATATGCCGGCCACCGTAGATATTGACGCCATTCCGGCGTTTATTCGTGACGTGGAAACACGTGGCCGTCTGCTGCTGGCGAACGGCCAGCACGAAGTGGATTTCCCACAGGACGACGGGATGCGTTTTCGCAGCGACAATCTCTCGCTGCACGAAAACGGGATGCAGATCCACGCCTTCAGCGGCGAGAAAGTGATCTATAGCAAAACCTATTACTCTATCGGCGGCGGCTTTATTGTCGACGAAGAGCACTTCGGCAACGATGCTGCCGGCGATGTGAACGTGCCGTATCCGTTTAAATCGGCGACAGAGATGCTCAATTACTGCAAAGAGACCGGCCTGTCGCTCTCCGGCATGGTAATGCAGAACGAACTGGCGCTGCACAGCAAGCAAGAGATCGAAGACTATTTCGCCGATATCTGGAAGACCATGCGCGCCTGTATCGATCGCGGCATCAATACCGAAGGCGTGTTGCCCGGCCCGCTGCGCGTTCCCCGTCGCGCCTCGGCCCTGCGCCGGATGCTGGTGACCACCGATAAGTACTCCAACGATCCGATGAACGTGGTGGACTGGGTGAATATGTTTGCCCTGGCGGTGAATGAAGAGAACGCCGCAGGTGGACGGGTTGTTACCGCTCCAACCAACGGCGCCTGCGGGATCGTTCCAGCGGTGCTGGCCTACTATGACCACTTTATCGAACCTGTCACCCAGGAAAGTTACATTCGCTACTTCCTCGCCTCGGGTGCGGTGGGTGCGCTGTACAAGATGAACGCCTCAATTTCCGGTGCGGAAGTGGGTTGTCAGGGTGAAGTCGGCGTGGCCTGTTCAATGGCGGCGGCGGGTCTGGCAGAGCTGCTGGGCGCCAGCCCGGAGCAGGTGTGCGTAGCAGCAGAGATCGGCATGGAGCATAACCTCGGCCTGACCTGTGACCCGGTAGCCGGTCAGGTACAGGTGCCGTGCATCGAACGTAATGCCATCGCGTCAGTAAAAGCGATTAACGCCACGCGCATGGCGATGCGCCGCACCAGTGCGCCACGCGTGTCGCTGGATAAGGTCATCGAAACCATGTACGAGACCGGCAAGGACATGAACGCCAAGTACCGTGAAACTTCTCGCGGCGGTCTGGCGATTAAGGTGCAGTGCGACTAATCCTCCCCGTTTTACCGTTGGTTTCGTTTCTCATACTCCCTTCGCCCATCTGATACAGATGGGCGAAATTGCGCCCCTTTTCTCGTTAGCCGAAAAATTGCCCACTACACTACCTCTGTTGCCACGGGCATATGCACCAGTGGCTTTTGGGATGGCCGTGGCATGCAAACAGCGCAGACGATCATTAAAAATTATCGCCGCAAGCGTATCATCGTCTGTGCGTCGCTTTCACTTCTCACCCTGCTGACCACGCTGGGCTGCAGTTTTATTTCACAGCGCAATTTAAATCAGCAAACCAATGCCACCTTCGTTAATCATGCAGTCGAAACGCTGGAGAAAATCCTCTTGCCGATCCAGGCCGGGCGGGCCATCGTCGAGCCGCTGCTCGGCAGGCCCTGCCTGGAGGTCAATTTTCTTCTGCGCAAACAGGCCGCCTCCCTGCAGTCGGTGCGCTCTATAGGCCTGATCCAGAACGGCATTCTCTACTGCTCCAGTACATTTGGCCGCCGCGATATTCCTATCCACCAGTTTGTGCCTCAATTGCCCTCCGCCGAGCCGCTGTTGCTGCTGACCACCGATCAGGCCCTGCTGACCGGCAGCCCGGTCCTGATCCAGTGGTATCCGGCGCCCGGAAAAAGCGATGACGGCATTATGCAGATTGTGAACATCGATTTAATTGCCAGGATGCTGCTGGAGCCGCTGCTGCCGATCATCCGCGACGTGAGGTTGAGTGTGGGCGGTAAGCATCTGAGCTATTACAGTCAGCTCTCGAATACGCTGGAGTTCGACAAACACGACAGTATCTACCAGCAAACCTCACAAAAATTCCCTTTCACGATCACCGTCAGTGGCCCGGGCTCCAGCGCACTGGCTCTGCAAAATTTGCCCAGGCAGCTGCCACTGGCGGTCATCTTTAGCATGCTGGTGGGCTATATCGCCTGGCTTGCAACTGCCAGCCGCATGAGCTTCACCTGGGAGATCAACATGGGGTTGGCCGCAGGCGAATTTGAGCTCTTTTGCCAGCCTCTGGTGAATGCGCAAACCCAGCGCTGTGTGGGGGTGGAGATCCTGCTGCGCTGGAACAATCCGCGTCAGGGGTGGATTTCGCCGGAGATTTTTATTCCGCTGGCCGAGCAGCATAACCTGATCGTTCCCCTGACCCGCTTCGTGCTGATTGAAACCGTGCGCCATCTGTCGATGTTCCCTGGTGCGCCGGATTTTCACATTGGCATCAACGTGGCGGCCAGCCATTTTCGCGACGGGGTGCTGCTGCAGGATCTGAATCGTGTCTGGTTCAGCGCCAGGCCCGCTCAGCAACTGATGATTGAACTGACGGAGCGCGACTCGCTGCTGGAGGTGGATTATCACATCGTGGACGAGCTGCACCGCCAGGGCATCAAGCTGGCGATTGATGATTTTGGCACCGGCACCAATTCACTCTCGTGGCTGGAAAAGCTCAACCCGGAAGTGCTGAAAATTGACAAGTCGTTTACCGCTGCCATCGGGACAGACGCCGTGAACTCAACGGTAACGGACATTATTATTGCGCTGGGCCAGCGGCTGCATATCGAGCTGGTGGCAGAAGGGGTAGAGACAAAAGATCAGGCGAGTCATCTTCGCCGCCATGGGGTCAATATTTTGCAGGGATTCTTATATGCAGAGCCGATGCCACTGCGGAGTTTTCCGAAGTGGCTGGCGGAGAACACGCCCCCGCCAGCCTCGCATCACAAGCCGATCATGCAGTTTATGCCGTAGTGCCGGCCTGATTACTCTTCATCGTCATGGGCGGACTGCTCTTTTACAATACGCACCAGGTCAACACGGTAATCATTGGCAGTAACGATAGTGATCTTCAGCGGCGGTAACTCCAGCACGTCGCCGCTGCGCGGGATCTGGCCGTTAATAGCAATCACCAGGCCTGCAACCGTCGCGATATCGTCATCATGGTTGGTCAGGTGTTCCAGACCCAGCGTCTGCTGCAAAGCGTGGATGTCGGTTGAACCTTTAACCAGCCAGCCGTCATTATCATGGATAATTTCCGGCGTTTCGTCGGCATCCGGGAACTCACCGGCAATGGCTTCCAGCACGTCCAGCGGCGTCACCAGACCTTGTACCACACCAAATTCGTTGGTCACGATCACAAAGCTACCGCGAGCACGGCGCAGCACGCCAAGCAGGTTGATCGGGTCGAGCGTTTCCGGTACCACGATAGCCGGGGTTGCAGCAGCAATGGATTCAACGTCGCCGCCCTCTTCCAGCGCCACCAGCATCTCTTTCGCACGCACTACGCCAATCACTTCATCCAGTTCACCGCGACACACCGGGAACAGGCTGTGCGGGGAGGAGAGCAGCTGCTGACGGATTTCCGCCACGCTCAGGCTGGCATCAACCCAGCTGATTTCACCGCGCGGGGTCATAATTCCGCGCAGAGAGCGTGAGGCCAGCGACAGTACGCCGTTGATCATATAGCGCTCTTCTTCCACAAACGCGCCTTCCGGCACCGGCACAGGGATATGGTTTTCGCTATCCTGCTGCTGAACCTGAGCCTGACGGCGCCCCCCCATCAGACGCAAAATTGCATCCGCGGTACGGGCACGCAGCGGCTGATTCGACTGCTGACGGATAAAGTTACGGCGGGCAATCTGGTTAAACATCTCAATAATGATCGAGAAACCAATCGCCGCGTACAGGTAGCCTTTCGGAATATGGAAGCCGAAGCCTTCTGCAACCAGGCTCAGACCGATCATCAGCAGGAAGCTCAGACAGAGCACAACCACCGTCGGGTGCTCGTTGACGAAACGCGTCAGCGGCTTCGAGGCCAGCAGCATCACCGCCATCGCAATAATGACCGCAGCCATCATCACCGGCAGGTGGTTCACCATCCCCACCGCAGTGATCACCGCGTCGAGGGAGAAGACGGCATCCAGCACCACGATCTGCATCACGACCACCCAGAAGCTGGCGTAGCCTTTGCCGTGTCCGTCGTCGTGCTGACGGTTTTCAAGCCGTTCATGAAGCTCAGTGGTGGCCTTGAACAGCAGGAATAGCCCCCCCACCAGCATAATCAGGTCGCGCCCTGAGAAGGTAAAATCGAAGGCGGTAAAGAGCGGCTGCGTGAGCGTGACCATCCACGAGATCACCGACAGGAGCGCAAGACGCATAATCAGCGCCAGCGACAGGCCGATCAACCGGGCTTTATCGCGCTGCTTTGGCGGCAGTTTGTCCGCAAGGATGGCGATAAAGACCAGGTTATCGATGCCGAGCACGATCTCCAGCACCACCAGCGTGAGCAACCCCACCCAGATCTGCGGGTCCATTAAGAATTCCATGACAAGCTCCTGCTAAAGGAATGACAAAACGGCGCCGCGGAACATTCGGGCGAAGCGTTAAAAGACGTAGAGAGTGAGTGGCGCGAATCGCCGATACGGCTGGCCAGAGTTGGCCTGGAAAATGACTGACGTCGGTGACGGTCCATACAGTGGGCTACTGCCCTATACTCCTGACAATGAAATGGAGGGTAAACATATCAGAGACATGGCCTTTTTGGCAAAGATTTACTTTGCTTTGCAAACAGATGTTTCAGCATTTTTTTGCGCATAAAATTATCTGGCTGGCTTAGGCTAAATTACGGATCTTCATCACATAAATTATTTTTTCACTGTCTAAAATAAATCGCGTACGTCTTAGTTAATTAGACTCTAACCCTTATCTGAATCGATTCGTTGTTTCGAAGATGAATTCTGATGCCCTCGTCACACAGGTGCATAAACGATAATAAAAGGAGGTAGCAAGTGACCATTGCTATTGTAATAGGCACACATGGCTGGGCCGCAGAGCAGTTACTTAAAACCGCAGAGATGTTGTTAGGCGAGCAAGAAAACGTCGGCTGGATCGATTTCGTTCCCGGTGAAAACGCCGAGACGCTGATTGAGAAATACACGGCGCAACTCGAAAAACTGGATACCGGCAGTGGCGTGCTGTTCCTCGTCGATACCTGGGGTGGCAGTCCGTTTAACGCCGCCAGTCGTATAGTTGTCGATAAAGAACAGCACGAAGTCGTGGCCGGGGTGAACATCCCGATGTTGGTTGAAACGCTGATGGCGCGCGATGACAACCCGAGCTTTGACGAACTGGTGGCCCTGGCCGTCGAAACCGGTCGCGAAGGCGTGAAAGCGCTGAAAGCGAAACCCGTTGAGAAAGCCGCACCGGTTGCTGCCCCTGCAGCCGCCAAAGCCGCAGCCCCGCTCAAGCCAATGGGCCCGAACGATTACATGCAGATTGGCCTTGCACGTATCGATGACCGCCTGATCCATGGCCAGGTGGCAACACGCTGGACCAAAGAGACTAACGTACAGCGCATTATCGTGGTCAGCGACGAAGTTGCCGCCGACACAGTGCGTAAAACCCTTCTGACTCAGGTGGCTCCGCCGGGCGTAACGGCGCACGTGGTGGATGTCGCCAAAATGATCCGCGTCTATAACAACCCGAAATATGCGGGCGAGCGCATCATGCTCCTGTTTACCAACCCAACGGACGTCGAACGCGTTGTCGAGGGCGGCGTTAACATTACTTCCGTCAATATCGGGGGTATGGCTTTCCGTCAGGGTAAAACCCAGGTGAATAACGCGATTTCAGTCGATCAGAATGATATCGAAGCATTTAAAAAGCTGAATGCACGCGGTATTGAACTGGAAGCCCGTAAGGTTTCCACCGATCAGAAACTGAAAATGATGGATTTGATCGGCAAAGTCGGGAATTAACCCTGCGCTGATTTTCACATAAAGCTTATGTTATAGGAGAAGTACAATGGAGATTACCACTCTTCAGATTGTGCTGGTGTTCGTCGTCGCGTGTATTGCCGGTATGGAATCCGTACTTGATGAATTTCAGTTTCACCGTCCGCTGGTCGCCTGTACGTTAATTGGTGCCGTTCTGGGCGATATGAAAACCGGTATCATCATCGGTGGTACGCTGGAAATGATCGCCCTCGGCTGGATGAACATCGGTGCGGCGGTTGCGCCGGACGCCGCGCTGGCATCCATCATCTCGACCGTTCTGGTTATCGCCGGTCATCAGAATATCGGCGCCGGTATCGCGCTGGCTATCCCACTGGCTGCAGCCGGTCAGGTACTGACCATTATCGTTCGTACCATCACCGTTGCCTTCCAGCATGCGGCGGATAAGGCGGCCGACAGCGGAAACCTGACGGCACTGTCCTGGATCCACATCTCCTCCCTGTTCCTGCAGGCGATGCGTATCGCGATTCCTGCCGTTATCGTGGCGGTGTCCGTTGGCACCAGCGAAGTTCAGGGTCTGCTGAATGCTATTCCTGAAGTGGTCACCAGCGGCCTGAACATTGCCGGTGGCATGATCGTGGTTGTCGGTTACGCAATGGTCATCAACATGATGCGTGCGGGCTACCTGATGCCGTTCTTCTATCTCGGTTTTGTTACCGCGGCGTTTACTAACTTTAACCTCGTGGCCTTGGGTGTGATTGGTGCTGTTATGGCCATCCTCTACATTCAGCTCAGCCCGAAATATAACCGCGTCGCGGGTGCACCAGCGCAGGCTGCTGGCAACAACGATCTCGATAACGAACTGGACTAGCAGGTGAGCGAAATGGTTGATATGACAAAAACTACCCCGGAGAAAAAACTCACTCCGAGCGATATTCGTGGCGTATTCATTCGTTCAAACCTGTTCCAGGGTTCATGGAACTTCGAACGTATGCAGGCGCTGGGCTTTTGCTTCTCGATGGTACCGGCGATCAAACGCCTGTATCCAGAAAACAACGAGGCGCGTCGCCAGGCGATTAAACGTCACCTGGAATTCTTTAACACCCATCCGTACGTTGCGGCCCCGGTTCTTGGCGTAACGCTGGCGATGGAAGAGCAGCGTGCCAATGGCGCCGAGATTGACGACGGTGCCATCAACGGGATCAAAGTTGGTCTGATGGGGCCGCTGGCAGGCGTGGGTGACCCGATCTTCTGGGGTACCGTGCGCCCGGTCTTTGCGGCACTGGGGGCAGGAATCGCGATGAGTGGTAGCCTGCTGGGTCCGCTGCTGTTCTTTATCCTGTTTAACGCCGTCCGTCTGGCAACCCGTTACTACGGCGTGGCATACGGCTACCGTAAAGGTATCGACATCGTTAAAGATATGGGCGGCGGCTTCCTGCAGAAACTGACCGAGGGGGCGTCGATTCTGGGCCTGTTTGTCATGGGGGCACTGGTTAACAAGTGGACCCACGTCAACATTCCGCTGGTGGTCTCGACAATCACCGGTCAGGATGGTCAGACTCGCGTCACCACCGTACAGACAATCCTCGATCAGCTGATGCCGGGCCTGGTCCCGCTGCTGTTGACCTTCGCCTGTATGTGGCTGCTGCGTAAGAAAGTTAACGCTCTGTGGATCATCGTTGGCTTCTTCGTCATCGGTATCGTTGGTTACGCCATCGGCCTGCTGGGCCTGTAAGATTTGACCTGATACACCGGGGGCCTGCCCCCGGTTTTTTTATCTGGAGGATGAATGACGATCACGGACATCGTACTGGTACTGTTTATTGTTGCTCTTCTGGCCTATGCCATCTACGACGAATTGATCATGCCCCGCCGCTACGGCAAAACGTTGCTCACCATCCCTCTTCTGCGTCGTGGTCGCGTTGATGCGGTGATTTTCGCCGGTCTACTGATGATCCTGATTTATAACAACGTGATGAGTCAGGGTGCTTTATTAACCACATGGTTATTATGTGTGCTGGCATTAATGGCCTTTTATCTGTTCTGGCTCCGCGCCCCGAAAATAATCTTTAAAAGCGCTGGATTCTTTTTCGCCAACGTCTGGATAGAATATAACCGTATTAAAGAGATGAATTTATCTGAGGACGGCGTACTGGTGATGCAATTAGAGCAGCGTCGTCTGCTTGTTCGGGTACGAAATATAGACGACCTGGAACGCATATACAAACTACTCGTTAAAGTTCAATAAGTTAAAGAGATAGCACTGGCTATATTCTGGCAGGTTTCCCGCAATCGGTTATAGCCAAAGCTATATTATTTAACCTTAATGACGATATGTTTTTAACGTTATTTTCACGAATCAATCTAAATGAAAATCGTTATCGTTTGGTTAATAAGATAATACAAGTCGGTTATTGTTTTACATTCTAAAAATATGTTAAGGTTGCGCCCGTCGTTGGGGAGTAGCCGATTTCCGCTATGCCGGAAATGTACGTGTCAACATACTCGTTGAAAAACGTGGCACGTACGGATGGTTCTGCGTCAGCAGAACGATCAGGCGAGACCATAGATGCATTTACTGCTGTTTACTGGGGGCAGTGATGTGTCATATGGATATTCCCGGTCTGGACGCGCTGATGAACCTCTCTGCAACACTTCTTCTGGCCTTTGGTATGTCGATGGACGCATTTGCGGCTTCCATTGGAAAAGGCGCGACGCTCCACAAACCAAAATTGTCTGAAGCCCTGCGCACCGGTCTTATTTTTGGCGCTATCGAAACCCTGACCCCGCTTATCGGCTGGGCTTTGGGCATGCTCGCCAGCCAGTTCGTGCTGGAATGGAACCACTGGATCGCCTTTACGCTGCTGGTTTTCCTCGGCGGCCGAATGGTGATTGAAGGGATCCGCAATGATATCGATGAAGACGAAACGCCGGTTCGCCGTCACGGCTTCTGGCTGCTGGTAACCACCGCCATCGCTACCAGTCTCGATGCGATGGCCGTCGGCGTAGGGCTGGCTTTCCTGCAGGTCAGCATTCTGACCACCGCGCTGGCGATCGGCTGTGCGACCTTCATTATGTCAACGCTTGGGATCATGGTTGGCCGCTTTATCGGCCCGCTGTTAGGCAAACGCGCCGAGATACTCGGCGGTGTGGTGCTGATCGGGATTGGCGTGCAGATCCTGTGGAATCACTTCGCCGGTTAATCGATTCGCTGCCAGCAGTGGATGCTGAAATCCGTCTGGCAGCTGAACGTCTCCTGTTCCGCCAGCGTTTCCCACACCTCCGGCTTTGCCCGCCAGGCAAACGGCGTCATCTGCAGCAGCGCAACCGCCTCTTTCCCCGTCAACGACATTTCATAGGCCAGCGACTGCTCTTGCTGGAGCACAAAGCCCGGCAGCTGTTCAGAATGCGGGGCATGCAGCAGAACTTCACTGTAAATCAGCCCTTTTAGCTCCATTAAGTGACGCGGACCCGGCGTTACGGTAATCACCCAGCCCCCCTCTTTCACTACCCGCGCCAGCTCTTCGCCTTTACAGGGGGCATAAATACGGATCACCGCATCCATACTGCTCTGCTCAAACGGCAGGCGATGGCTGGATGCCACGCAGAATGTCACCTGAGAATAGCGCCTGGCGGCGGCACGGATAGCCGATTTAGAGACATCCAGGCCAAACGTGATTGCACCCTTCTCTTCGGCGGTACGGGCAAACGCGGCGGTGTAATACCCTTCCCCACAGCCAATGTCCAGAATCGATGAGGTGCCGTCAGGCAGGATCTCTGCCAGCTTGCTGGCAACCGCGTCGCGCAGGGGCTGATAGTGCCCGGCATCGAGAAACGCTCTGCGCGCCTGCATCATCTCCGCGCTGTCGCCTGGATCGCGGGATCGCTTGTGCTGAACCGGCAGCAGATTGACATACCCCTCTTTCGCCATATCGTAGCGATGCCCCTGCGGGCAGGCGTAGCTTTTATCCGTGTGCGCCAGCGGCGCGTGGCAAAGAGGACAGCAGAATGTCATGGGAACTCCGGGCAATCATAAAGGGCGAAAGTGTACCGCTAATCGCCCCGCTATAAAACGCCTCGCTTAGCGCATGACGATAAGATGGCTGGAATCAGCCGGTAACCCATCCGGTTTTATGTTCTCAATGCGCAAAACGTCGCCCATGATTTGACTAAATACCGGCGCCGAGACCGCCCCGCCGTAGTAAGCTCCGTTTTGCGGATCGTTGATCACCACCGCGAGTGCAAACACCGGGCGGCTGGCCGGGGCTACGCCAGCGGTATAGGCCACATATTTATCGACATACTGGCCACCGTCGTCAATTTTCTTCGCAGTACCGGTTTTGACCGCCACCCGGTAGTCACGCACCGCGGCTTTGATCCCGCCGCCGCCGGGTAGCGCCACGCTTTCCATCATATGCTCGACTTGATGCACAATCTCTTCCGGCATGACTCGGGTACCGAGGACGGGTGGATCGATGCGGGTTATCGACAATGGCCGTTCGATCCCGTAGCTGCCGATGGTGGCGTAGACATGAGCCAGCTGCAGCGGGGTAGCCATCAGGCCGTAACCAAACGCGAATGTCGCCCGATCCAACTGACTCCAGAATTTTCGCGTTGGCAGCAGACCGCTGCTTTCACCGGTTAACCCCAGCCCGGTGGTGCGACCAAAGCCAAACGCGTGATAAGTATCCAGCAGACGCTGAATCGGCATCGCCAGCGACAGACGAGATACCCCGGTGTCGCTCGATTTTTGCAGAATGCCGGTGAGGGTCAGTTCAGGGTAGTAGCCGACATCGCGGATGCGGTGCCCGGCCAGGGTATAGGGATGGGTATCGATGACACTGTCCGGCTGGACCAGATTTTGCTGTAGGGCGGTCATCAGTACCAGTGGTTTGACGGTAGAGCCCGGCTCAAAGGTGTCGCTGATGGCCCGGTTACGGAAGTCATTCAATGTCGCACCTTCGCGATTATTGGGGTTGAAGTCCGGGAAGCTCGCCATCGCCAGGATCTCTCCGGTCTGGATGTTAATCAGCACCGCCGCGCCCGACTCTGCTTTATTCCATGCGACGGCGTTATCCAGCGCATCTTCGGTGAGCGTTTGCAGCCGCTTATCGATACTGAGTTGGATGTTGTGCGCCGGTACCGGCGGGACTTCGGTGATATTTTCCACCACGTGGCCGTAGCGATCCTCACGCACTCGCCGCAGACCCGGTTTGCCGGTTAGTTGGGAATTAAAGCTTTTTTCAATCCCTTCTATACCCTGGCCGTCAATGTTGGTGAAGCCAATCAGATTGGCCGCCACGTGCCCGGCCGGGTAAAAGCGTCGGGATTCATCGCGCAGGCTGATGCCCGGTAAATGCAGCTTATCGATCCAGTGGGCCTGGGTGGGATCCACCTGACGCGCCAGGTAGATAAACCTGCCATGGGGATTGCTGTTAATGCGTGCGGCCAGGTCCGAAAGCGACAGGTGCAGCGCGCTGGCTAATGCCTGCCAGCGATAGTCAGAACCCACGCCGCCTTTTCCCAGCACCGTTTTTGGGTCGGCCCACACCGCCTGCACCGGTACGCTGACGGCCAGTGCGTTCCCCTCGCGGTCAACGATCATCCCTCTAGGGGCATCAATCGCCACTTCACGCAGGGAGCGCATATCTTCCTGCTTTACCAGCGGGTCTGGATTAATGATCTGCAGCCAGGCGACGCGTCCCAGCAGGAACACCAGGCTACCCAGAATGGCCAGACAGAGAAGTGCAAAACGTAACGGGGTGAAGTTTGAGGCGGGATGGGCGGGTTTCTTTTTCACCAGTGCTCCAGGGCTAGTTAACAACGCACTGATTTAACGGGAAAAATGGCTGCCGGGGGCAAAAACAATGCTAATAACCTCGCAGCTTTGCAACAAATTGCTAACCGGAGCGCATGTGGTAACACTTTGAAAAAGACGCATTAAAAAGCCCCGCATTTGCGAGGCTTTATCTCTGCAACTGAAGCGTCGGAACGATTCAGATTTGGCAGGTGTCCGATCAGATAGCGGTTACGTTAACAGCAGCCGGACCTTTCTGGCCGTCCTGAATTTCGAACTCAACGTTCTGGCCTTCAGCCAGAGTTTTGAAGCCGTTACCCTGGATTGCAGAGAAATGTACGAATACATCTTTGCTGCCGTCAGCAGGAGTAATGAAGCCAAAACCTTTAGACTCGTTGAACCACTTAACTTGACCTTTAATCTTTGCCATTTGCAAAATTCCTTAGAATGTTTTCTTAGCCCGCAGGCATTCACTGAGATAAAACTGAGACATTACTGCATGAGGCACTAATATAAGGTTCGGCAGAGAAGCGGTATTCAACGACAACGTGTTTACTCAGGACTTCTTTACTGAAAATGCCACACATAAACAGAACTGTACCTCGTTTGACCTAAGCCGTGTTATCACATACTACTTAAATAATGGCAAGCCATTTTTAAACATGTCTCGATCAGTCGCACAAATTCTGAGACTGATCTGCCACAATCTGCACAAATACGCACATTCTGTGTATACCGTACCAGAAGGCAGCGCAACCCGCCTCAGCCAGCGTAGCCGCTGTAATCAAAGACTTTTTTACCATAGCTCAATATGTTCAAGTCGTCCAGCAAGGTGAAAAAGTTCCCTCCCGGGGTTATTTCAGTTAGTACTTTTTATGACATGTTATTCTGAATTGATCGCAACGCTAAGCAATGGTTGCACCGAGAAAACATTGTATATCGCTTCGCTTGTGCAACTTATATACACCGCTGTTGTATTTATCGCCATGCACCAAAATAATGATATTTTTATGAACCTGCATCAAAAAAAGGCAAGCAAAACGTTTCGATTAAAATAATGTATGACTGTCGTCGACTTAATTCAGAATATTCAATAACCCGGCGCTGAGTTGTTATAAGGATAAATATTGACCGATCTTCAGGATGTGAAAGCGACTGTTATCCGGTGCCACATCCTGTAACGCCTGGCTTAGCTCGTTAACCGGCTCGTCAAGCGACTCATCTGCCAGCTCAAATACCCCCCAATGAACCGGAATAGCCAGCGGCATGCCCAGTTGCTGCCAGAGGGCGACGGCCGACTGCGGATCCATATGATTAAGTGACATGAACCAACGTGGTGCATAAGCCCCCACAGGTAAGGCAACCGTATCGAGCTTTCCCAGACGTTCCGGAATAGTGAGCAGCTCCGGGGAGTAGCCGGTATCACCGCTAAACCAGAAGCGCTGGTTTTTCCCTTCCATTACCCAACCACACCACAGGGCGCGATTACGATCCCACGGGCGGCGCATGCTCCAGTGTTGGGCAGGCACAGCGGTAAACGTCAGGCCTTCAAAAACGTAGCTTTGCCACCAGTCCAGCTCAACAACATGCTTTGCGCCACGACGACGGCACCAGTCGCCGAGCCCTAGCGGTACAAAAAAGGTGAGCAGCGGGAAGCGCTTTATCAGCTGGCGCACTGTGGCGTTATCCAGATGATCGTAATGATTATGGGAAATCACCAGCGCATCCAGCGGGGGAAGTGCGGCCACCGACATCACAGAAGGGGTTTTTCGCTGCGGCCCGGCAAAGGGTAAAGGGGATGCGCGATGGGAAAAAACGGGATCCGTCAGAATATAGCGACCAGCAAGGCGCAGTAGCAGACTGGCGTGTCCCAGCCACCAGACACCGTCTTCCGCTTCGCTGTTCAGCGTGACCGGTTGCCACCATTGGCTGATAAAATGATCGTAGCCTTGAGAAGGCGGTTTGGGCAACCCGGCCGCTTTACGCGCTTTACGCCAGCGTTCGACATCGCCAGGTTGATGAGCAGGGGCATCGGCATTGCGAAAACCCTGCGGAGTATGGTGTGCAAGGGAGGAATTATACCAGGGATTACTCCAGGCCATGTTCTCCTCCCGGTCTGCTTAGCGCTCAGCCACCAGACGAATAAAATCATCGTCTTGATTGCTTGCCGTTTCTTCTGCCACTTTCGGCGCCTCTTTTACTTCCGGTTCGTTGGCATCGCACAGGCGACGCAGCAGCGCGTTCTGACGCTTTTGCAAATCCACCAGCGTTTCCAGTAGTTCAATCTGCTCGTTGGTACGGGAACTGGCACGGTTAACAAAAAACCACGCGACCAGACCTGCCAGCAGCAAGACTAACGAAACAACCAGTGATGCCACACTCAACATCCCGGCATTCAGTAACTCACCCATTTCACCCCCTCAATAAAAGCGCTCATCTTACCACTCGCATTCAGGAAGGAAATCATTTGCGCGAAAAATGACGCTTACCAGGGGATAAACTTATTAACAGAACAGATACCGCTAAAAAACTGTACATCCTGGTCGCACATCACGTTAAGGGTCTGTGTCCAGAGCACCACGCAGGCAATCAACACCACAGCCAGGATAATCCAGCGTATTTTTTTCACTCCACTCTCCGTCCTCTAACCTCATGTTTCCAGGTTATCATGGGCAACTTAAACCACGACTAACCGTAATGCGAACACGTTGCTTTCGGAATCATACACTTGTTTAAGTGACTGTATCGATTACGCTAAGCGGCAGTCATATAAAAACTATGAGGCCATAATGCGCTTTTTTATTCGCACACTGATTGTTATAGCACTCGTCTGGACTGGTTTGCTGCTTGCAGGCTACGGGGTGCTGATTGGCAGCAAAGAGAATGCCGCCGGACTGGGGATCCAGTGCCAGTATCTCACCGCGAGGGGGATTAGCACGGCGCAGTACATTCATTCCGACAGCGGAATTATCGGACTCTCCCGCTGCCCGCTGCTGCGTAAGAGCGAGATGGTGGTCGATAACGGTTAACCGGATGCATAAAAAACGCCGCCATCAAGGCGGCGTTTTTCATTGCTGGTCTCAATCAGAACGGATAGTCGTTATAACCCATCTGTTCAGAAATCTTCCGTGCCGCCGTATGCAGCATTGCCACATACTCATGCAGATGCTCTTCAGAGAAGCGCAGCGTCGGGAAGGAGATGCTCAGACCGGCGATCACTACGCCAAAGCGGTCGAATACCGGTACGCCAATGCAGCGTAAGCCTTCTTCCTGCTCCTGGTTATCTTCGCCGTAACCCTGCGTGCGCACCTGATCGAGAACCTGCAGCAGCTCTTCCGTGCTGGTAATGGTCCGGTCAGTGCTGCGCTTATACTCAACGCCTTCGAGGATTTGCTTCACCTCTTCACGGTCGCGCCACGCCAGCAATACTTTACCGATAGCGGTGCTGTACAGCGGGTTACGACGACCAATGCGGGAGTACATACGCAGGTTGTACATGGAGTCGATTTTATGGATGTAGACAATGCTGTCTTCATCCAGCGCGCCTAGGTGAACGGTCTCTTTCGTCAGGCGAGAGAGTTCACGCATCTGAATATCCGCGCTACGAATAAGATCGACATTCTGCAGCGCGCGTGCGCCCAGCTCGAACAGTTTCAGGGTCAGCGAGTATTTTTCTGACTCACCTTCCTGTGCGACATAGCCCAGTGACTTCATGGTCTGCAAAAAGCGATAAACAGTGCTTTTCGACATCATCACACGCTGTGACAGCTCGGTAATACCAATTTCGCGCTCTTCTCCAAGCGCCTGCAGGATGCCAAACACCTTCAACACAGAAGAAACAGAATCTGGTTGTTTATCCAAATCTGCGATTGCCATTCATCACCTCAACCCAAGTGTTTTATAAAATTCAGAACCGGTTTTTATTATAAATTCGTCGTCGCCTTGCTGCAAACGATCCTGGCTCACCTGGTTACAAATCTGCGACATACAACCAAAATAACGGTGCTAAACTCACTATCCTCATAATAATCACCATAATGCTAATTAATTCCCATGACGATAACCCCTTCAGATGGACTGCCGTTGCCCCAGCGGTATGGCGCAATTTTTACGATTATTATCGGTATTTCGATGGCCGTACTGGATGGCGCGATCGCCAACGTCGCCCTGCCGACCATCGCCAGCGATCTCAACGCCTCCCCTGCCAGCTCTATCTGGGTTGTTAACGCCTACCAGATAGCGATTGTTATCTCGCTGCTGTCGTTCTCTTTTCTCGGCGATATGTTTGGCTATCGCCGGGTATACCAGTGCGGGCTGGTGGTGTTTACGCTGACATCCCTGTTTTGCGCCCTTTCGGACACGCTGCACCTGCTGACGCTGGCGCGTATTGCTCAAGGTTTTGGCGGCGCAGCGCTGATGAGCGTTAATACCGCATTGATTCGGCTTATCTATCCCCAACGCCAGCTGGGACGCGGGATGGGGATAAACTCGTTTATTGTCGCCGTGTCATCTGCGGCGGGACCGACGATAGCAGCGGCGATCCTCTCCGTTGCCTCCTGGCAGTGGCTGTTTTTGATCAACGTCCCGCTGGGTATCATCGCCCTACTGTTCGCCCTGCGCTATCTGCCGGCTAACGGGGTCAAAAGCAATATGCCGAAGTTCGATCTGCCAAGCGCGGTGATGAATGCCCTCACCTTTGGCCTGCTGATCACCGCCCTGAGCGGCTTTGCTCAGGGTCAGTCGCTGACGCTGATTGGCGCAGAAATCGTGGCCTTGCTGATCGTAGGCTTCTTTTTCGTGCGTCGCCAGTTGGCGCTACCGGTGCCGCTGCTGCCGGTGGATCTGCTGCGCATTCCGCTCTTTTCCCTCTCCATCGGCACCTCGATCTGTTCTTTTTGCGCGCAGATGCTGGCTATGGTGTCGCTGCCCTTTTTCCTGCAAAGCGTGATTGGCCGCTCTGAAGTGGAAACCGGCCTGCTGTTAACCCCCTGGCCGCTGGCGACTATGGTGATGGCGCCGCTGGCGGGCTATCTGATTGGCCGGGTGCATGCAGGATTGTTAGGCACGCTGGGAATGGGGGTAATGGCCGTCGGTCTGTTTGCGCTGGCCCTGCTGCCGGCCGCCCCTCACGATCTGGATATCATCTGGCGGATGGTGCTGTGCGGGGCCGGTTTTGGCCTGTTCCAGTCCCCCAATAACCATACGATTATCACCGCAGCCCCCCGCCATCGCAGCGGTGGCGCTAGCGGCATGCTGGGTACCGCCCGACTGCTGGGGCAAAGTACCGGTGCGGCGCTGGTGGCGTTAATGTTCAACCTGTTCGGCCAGGGCGGTACCCACGTGGCGCTGTATACGGCCGGAGCGCTGGCGACCGTCGCCGCAATTATCAGCGGCCTACGGGTCACGCAGCCACAGACACAGGCATAAAAAAAGCGCGTCATTCGACGCGCTTTTCCTTTTTAACCTGCCGGATTACTTCAGGTATTCCCCGTTGCGCAGCGCTTCAATACGCTTATCCAGCGGCGGGTGAGACATAAACAGCTCGCTCAACGACTTCGATTTACCGTTAATGCAAAACGCCATCATGCTGGACGCCTCCTGCGGCTCGTAGCTGGTTTTCAGGCGCTGCAGGGCGGCAATCATCTTCTCGCGGCCCACCAGTTTTGCGGAACCTGCATCCGCGTGAAACTCGCGGTGACGAGAGAACCACATGGTGATGATGCTTGCCAGAATACCAAACAGCAGTTCCAGTACCATGGAGACGGCAAAGTAGATCATCGGGTTGCCGTTGCTGGATTCGCCCTCTTCACGGTCGCCGCCCATAAATCCGGCCGCGATCTGCGCCAGAATACGGGAGATAAAGATCACGAAGGTGTTCACAACACCCTGGATCAGAGTCATGGTGACCATATCGCCGTTAGCAATATGGCTGATTTCATGGGCAATAACGGCTTCCGCTTCGTCACGACTCATATTCTGTAACAGCCCGGTACTGACCGCTACCAGAGAGGCATCGCGGCGTGCACCGGTCGCAAACGCGTTAATATCCGGTGCGTGATAGATAGCAACCTGCGGCATCGCAATCCCCGCCTGGCGGGACTGGTTCGCCACGGTGGTCATCAGCCAATGTTCCATATCATTACGCGGCTGCTCAATAACCTCGCCACCCACGGATTTCAGCGCCATCCATTTGGACATCAGCAGCGAGATAAAGGAACCGCCGAAACCAAACAGCAACGCCATAATTAACAGGCCGGAAATGCTGCTTGACTGAATTCCTGTCAGGCTAAGCACCAGCCCGAAAACCACCATGACCGCAAGGTTGGTGAGCAGGAAAAGCCCGATTCGCATCATAATTTTCTTTTAACCTCAGTTTAACAAAACGCATATTACGATTACCCACATCGTATGGGTATTCGGCGTATTTTCAAGGTTTGGCGGGGTGTAAGTCACCAGAAAGACACAACTTTACACTTTCAGATCACTGGCTGACGGCAGGATGCGGTTAACAAAAAAACAGGCACAATTTCTTGTGCCTGTTGGAGGACTATTTTGCCGGTGCAGGGTCGCTGGCAGGATGATCTTTTTCAAGTTTCGCCAGGTCAATGGCGATTTTGACCGTCTCATCGAGATACGGATCGGGTTCCTGATAATCCTTCGGCAGATCGTCGAGCTTTTTCAGCTCTGGCTTGCCTTCGCGCTTGAAGCGGTCGTTGATGCGCGCCAGGCGCGTAGCATCATCTTCGTCATTCTCTTTCAGACGCTGCGCGTAATTCAGAGAGACGATATTGCGCTTCGCTTTCAGGGCATTGAAACGGGCAATGTCCTTCGCGATGTACTGGAACTCAGGATCCTTCGCGATACGCTCATCGTGCTGTTTGAGCAATGCCGGACCAAACTGGCTGATATCACCCGATTTGACGTAGGTGGCAGCATTAATGCTGTCCCACGGCAGGGCGTTATCTTCGAATTTCTCGCCGGTTTCCGTCTCTTCATTGCCGGTCGGCATGATGATATCCGGGGTCACACCTTTACGCTGGGTACTGCCGCCATTCACGCGATAGAACTTCTGAATGGTGTATTGTACCGAGCCCAGCGCAGGCCATTCCGGACGCAGCATCTGGTCGTAAATACGGTTCAGGGACCGGTACTGCTGCACCGTGCCTTTACCGAAGGTAGGTTCACCGACCACCAGCGCGCGGCTGTAATCCTGCATCGCAGCGGCAAAGATCTCCGATGCCGAGGCGCTGAAGCGATCGACCAGCACCACCAGCGGACCTTTGTAGTACACCACGCCATCAGTATCGGCATCTTCACGCACTTTACCGTTGTTGTCGCGCACCTGCACAACCGGACCGGACGGAATAAACAGACCGGAAAGCGATACCGCTTCGGTCAGTGCGCCGCCGCCGTTAGTGCGCAGATCGATGATCACGCTCTTCACGTTCTGTTTTTCCAGCTTCTGCAGCTGGACTTTGACGTCGTCCGTCAGACCAACGTAGAAGCCAGGAATATCCAGCACGCCGACTTTATCTTTACCGACGGTTTTCACCGACATTTTCACCGCGCGATCTTCCAGACGGATGCGCTCACGGGTCAGGGTAACGATACGGGTTTTGGTGCCTTTACCGGCAGGCAGAACTTCCAGGCGAACTTTGCTGCCTTTCGGCCCTTTGATCAGAGCAACCACGTCATCCAGTCGCCAGCCGATCACATCCACCATGTTCTGCCCGGTCTGACCCACGCCCACAATGCGATCGCCTACGCTTATCGCCTTGCTTTTGGCTGCCGGGCCACCGGCGACCATAGAGTTGATCACGGTGTAGTCATCATCCATCTGCAGTACGGCACCAATCCCTTCCAGAGAAAGACTCATCTCCGTATTGAACTGTTCCGTGTTGCGCGGGGACAGGTAGTTGGTGTGCGGATCGATTTCGTGCGCGAAGGCCGTCATCGCCAGCGAGAACACATCTTCACTGTTGGTCTGCGCCAGGCGACGAATGGCAAATTTGTAGCGGCGGGTCAGCGTTTCGCGGATCTCTTTCTCATCTTTACCGGTGAGTTTGAGGCTCAGCTCGTCGTACTTAACTTTGCTGTCCCACAGCGTGTTGAGCTCGGCTTCATCTTTCGGCCACGGCGATTTACTGCGGTCAAGATTAAAGGTGTCGTTACCCGTGAAGTTCATCGGGCGCTCGAGCACCTTGAGCGCGTATTGATAGCGCTCAAAACGGCGTTTCTGCGACAGGTTGTACAGGTCGTAGAACAGGTCCAGTTTGCCGCTGCGTAATTCATCGCCGACGACAGACTGTCTTTTGGTAAATTGTTCGACATCGCTGGCCAGCAGGACGTTGTGACTGTAGTCCAGCAGGTTCAGATAGCGGTCGAAAATTTTAGCCGAGAAAGCCTGGTCGAGGTCGAACTGACGGTAGTGCGAACGGGTGAAGCGCGACGAAACGCGCTCACTGACCGTCGCGTGCTGTGTCTCTTCCTTCAGAACAGGAATCTGATCAACACGCGTAATCTCGTCCACAGCGAAGGCGTGGCCTGTTATAGCAAACAGGCCAGCCAGCGCGGTGAGCTTAAAAAATGTGTTCATGCCGGGCCTGGCCTCCGTTTCAGAACAACAAGTGTTCTGCGCGTACAATCATTGACATACCAGAAGTCAGCTGTACACGAACGCCATCTTTGGTGATTTCCAGTACGGTGGCGTCCATCGCATTGTTGCCCGCTTTTACTTTCAGATTCTGACCGACGCTGAGGGCGTTAATGTCAGAAACCGGAGTATGGCGCGGCTCTTCACGAGGTGCGCGTGGGGCTTTAGCCGCTGGTTGATCAGCACGTGGCTTACGCTCGGTATTCTCTTTGCGACGCGGCGCTGGGCGCGGTTTGCGTTCGCGACGAGGCGCGTCTTCTTCACCATTGGCCGCTGCAGCTTCGCGTTTTTTCGCTTGCTGTTCGGCACGCTGGGTCTGGACACGCGCTTTGGCTTCTTCAAGCTGCTTGCGAGCATGTTCAACGTGCTGCTCATCCAGCACACCGCACGGGTTGCCGTCGAGATCGACACGCGTCGCACCGGCTTTGATACCGTAAAGGTAACGCCAGCTTGAAGTATAAAGACGCAGAGCAGAACGCAGTTGGGTTTTGCTGAGACTCATCTCACCTTCAACACGTTCTACCAGATCCTGAAAAATACCAATTTTCAGGGGACGAGCTTCGCCTTCGGCACTAAAACATTGTGGAAAACGTTCGGCCAAGAACGCGATGACTTCTTTACTGCTATTCAACTTAGGTTGATTTTCCATGAAATTTCCTGATTACAACGGACGTTGCCGACAAGCCGCAGGCATGAACAGGCGACATTATAATGACGCCATCCGTAAATGCTACGTTATCCGTTGATTATCCTGCGACGCGCGCAAAGAATTTTTGATAATCGGTCGCGGCGAGGACGTTTTCAAGATTCGCCACCAGCTCGCGCAGGCCCTGTTCATCGTCGGCTGTAAAGCGACTGAAGACAGTGCTGTCGATATCCAGTACACCAATAATCTGCTTATTAACCACCAGCGGCAGAACGATTTCCGCGTTGCTGGCGCTGTCGCAGGCAATATGCCCGTCGAATGCGTGGACATCGTCGACACGCTGCACCAGGTTTTGCGCCACGGCGGTACCGCACACGCCACGCCCGACAGGAATACGCACGCAAGCCAGTTTGCCCTGGAAAGGCCCCAGCACTAACGTCTCGCCTTCCAGCAGGTAAAAGCCGGCCCAGTTGACATCGGACAGACGCTCAAAGAGGAGCGCGCTGGTGTTGGCCAGCGTAGCCAAAAAACTGGTTTCGCCTGCCATCAATGCCTGAAAGTCGCGATTTAGGTCCGCGTAGAATTCTGTTTTGTTCATTATTCAATCACTTGGTTGTCTTACTGAGTTACAGCATAGCCTATTAAAATACGCATTATTTACGTTCATGCTCAAGATGAATCAATTCATGAGTTAAGATAACTAGTAACTATTCATTCAATGCGCGACTCATGGCTCTTAAAACACCCAAAATCACGCCGGTCAGAAAGATAACGATTCATACGGTCGGCGATGCGCTTCCTCGTGCACATTATCAGCGTTGCCCCCAATGCGATACGCTTTTTACGCTGCCAAAGATGAAATCACACCAAAGTGCTTTTTGTCCGCGCTGCAACGCAAAAATCCGCGATGGACGCGACTGGTCATTGACCCGGCTGGCGGCGATGGCCGTCACCATGATGCTGCTGATGCCGTTTGCCTGGAGTGAACCGCTGCTGCGGTTATATCTGCTGGGCGTGCATATTGACGCCAACCTGCTGCAGGGGGTCTGGCAGATGACCCGCCAGGGCGATCCCCTTACCGCCTCGATGGTGCTGTTTTGTACCGTGGGTGCGCCGGTGGTGCTGGTGGCGTCCATCGCCTACCTGTGGTTTGGCAACATTCTGGGGATGAACTTACGCCCGGTGCTCCTGATGCTCGAGAAACTCAAGGAGTGGGTGATGCTGGATATCTATCTGGTGGGGATTGTCGTTGCCTCCATCAAAGTCCAGGATTACGCTTTTATCCAGCCAGGAGGCGGCCTGTTTGCGTTTATTGCGCTGGTCGTCTTAAGTATTCTGACCCTGATCCATTTAAACGTGGAGCAGCTTTGGGAACGCTTCTATCCCCAGCGCCCCGCCACCCGCTACAATGAGCAGCTGCGGGTCTGTCTGGGTTGCCACTACACCGGGCTGCCCGACGCGCGTGGCCGCTGCCCTCGCTGCCACATTCCCCTGCGGCTGCGGCGCAACAACAGTCTGCAAAAATGCTGGGCGGCGCTGATCGCCTCGATGGTGCTGCTCTTACCGGCCAACCTGCTGCCAATCTCGGTGATTTACGTCAACGGCGCGCGTCAGGAAGATACCATTATGTCGGGGATCATCTCGCTGGCAGACAGCAATATCGCGGTCGCCGCGGTGGTGTTTATCGCCAGTATTCTGGTTCCCTTTACCAAAGTGGTGGTGATGTTTACCCTGCTGATCAGTATTCACTTCAAATGTGAACAAGGGCTAAAAACCCGTATACAGCTGTTGCGTTTTGTCACCTGGATTGGCCGCTGGTCAATGCTGGATCTGTTTGTTATTGCGTTGATGATGTCGCTGATTAACCGCGATCAGCTGCTCGCTTTTACTATGGGACCCGCCGCGTTGTACTTCGGTACTGCGGTGATATTGACTATTCTTGCAGTGGAATGGCTGGATAGCCGCTTACTTTGGGATGCACATGAGTCAGGAAACGCCCGCTTCGCCGACTGAAGCGCGAATTAAAACAAAACGTCGTATTTCGCCATTCTGGTTGCTGCCGGTCATCGCGTTGATGATCGCCGGCTGGCTGATCTGGACCAGCTACGAGGATCGCGGCAATACCATTACTATCGACTTCCAGAGTGCTGACGGCATCGTACCTGGCCGCACGCCCGTACGTTTTCAGGGGGTTGAGGTGGGTACCGTCCAGGATATTTCGCTGGATAAGAAGCTGAATAAAATCAACGTCCGCGCCAGCATCAAATCCGATATGGAAGATGCCTTGCGGGAGGAAACGCAGTTCTGGCTGGTGACGCCCAAGGCCTCGCTGGCGGGTGTGTCCGGGCTGGACGCACTGGTGGGCGGGAACTATATCGGCATGATGCCGGGCAAAGGTGAGCCACGAGATCACTTTACTGCGCTCGATACCCAGCCGCGCTATCGGCTCAACAATGGCGATCTGATGATCCATCTGCACGCCTCGGATCTCGGTTCGTTGAACAGCGGCTCGCTGGTCTATTTCCGCAAGATCCCGGTCGGGCGGGTCTATGACTACGCCATCACCCCCAATAAACAGGGGGTGATCATCGACGTGCTGATCGAACGGCGCTTTACCGCGCTGGTGAAAAAAGGCAGCCGCTTCTGGAATGTCTCCGGCGTCGATGCCGATCTGAGCCTGAGCGGGGCGAAAGTGAAGCTCGAAAGCCTGGCGGCACTGGTCAATGGGGCTATCGCCTTTGATTCACCGGAAGGTTCGACCGCTGCGGCACAGGACGATGATTTTGGCCTGTACGAAGATCTGGCCCACAGCCAGCGCGGCGTGATTGTTAAGCTGGCCCTCCCCTCTGCCGAGGGTCTAAAAGCGGACGCAACGCCGCTGATGTACCAGGGGCTCCAGGTTGGACAGCTCACCCGTCTGACGCTCAATCCCGGCGGTTCAGTAACCGGTGAAATGACCGTCGATCCCAGCGTGGTCGATCTGCTGCGTGACAAAACCCGCATCGAACTGCGTAACCCTAAACTGTCCCTCAGCAACACCAACCTCAGCAGCCTGCTCACTGGCAGTACTTTTGAGTTGCTCCCGGGGGGAGGGGAACCGGCCAGCAGCTTTGTGATTGCCCCGGCCGATAAAGCCCTGCTGCAAAAGCCGGGCGTATTGACCGTGACGCTCAACGCGCCGGAAAGCTACGGCATCGATGCCGGTCAGCCGCTGGTGTTGCACGGGGTGCAGATTGGGCAAGTGCTGGAGCGAACCTTAACCGCCAAAGGCGTGGCTTTTGCGGTAGCCATCGATCCGCAGTATCGCGAGTTGGTGCATGGCGACAGCAAATTTGTGGTTAACAGCCGGATCGATGTCAAAGTCGGTCTCGACGGCGTCGAGTTTCTGGCGGCCAGCGCCAGCGAATGGATAAACGGCGGGATCCGCATTTTACCCGGTGAAAAAGGGGCAATGCGCGACAACTACCCGCTGTTTGCCAATCTCGATAAGGCCATCGAAAACAGCCTGAGCGATCTGCCGACCACCACCCTGACGCTGGTGGCCGAAACCCTGCCGGACGTTCAGGCGGGCTCAGTGGTGCTGTACCGTAAATTCCAGGTGGGGGAAGTGATCACCGTCCGGCCTCGCGCCAATGCGTTCGATATCGAACTGCACGTGAAGCCGGAATACCGCAAGCTGCTGACCAGCAACAGCGTTTTCTGGGCCGAAGGTGGCGCCAAAGTGCAGCTCAACGGCAGCGGACTGACAGTGCAGGCATCTCCCCTCTCCCGCGCACTGCGAGGTGCTATCAGCTTCGATAATCTGAGCGGGGCGAGCGCCAGTCAGCGCAAAGGCGATAAGCGGATCCTCTATCCGTCCGAAACCGCCGCCCGTGCGGTGGGTGGTCAGATCACGCTGCACGCTTTTGACGCGGGTAAACTCGCCGAAGGGATGCCGGTACGCTATCTGGGAATCGATATCGGTCAGATTCAGACTCTCAAGCTGATCACCGCCCGCAACGAAGTGCAGGCTACGGCGGTGCTGTACCCGGAGTATGTGGATAACTTCGCCCGCGCCGGAACGCGTTTTTCGGTGGTGACGCCGCAAATTTCTGCCGCAGGTGTGGAGCATCTGGATACCATTCTGCAGCCGTACATCAACGTCGAGCCCGGGCGAGGCAATCCGCGCCGCGACTTTGAGCTCCAGGAAGCCACCATTACCGATTCGCGCTATCTCGACGGTCTGAGCATCGTGGTAGAAGTGCCGGAGGCCGCATCGCTTGCGATTGGTACGCCGGTGCTGTTCCGCGGAATGGAAGTGGGTACGGTAACAGGCCTGACGCTGGGCACGCTGTCTGACCGGGTGATGGTTGGCCTGCGCATCAGCGATCGCTACCAGCATCTGGTGCGCAATAACTCGGTGTTCTGGCTGGCATCTGGCTATACGCTCGATTTTGGTCTGACCGGCGGAGTAGTGAAAACCGGCACCTTTAATCAGTTTATTCGCGGGGGTATCGCCTTTGCCACGCCGCCAGGCACGCCGCTGGCGCCGAAGTCACAGCCCGGCAAGCACTTCCTGCTGCTGGAAAGCGAGCCGAAAGAGTGGCGCAGCTGGGGTACCGCCCTGCCGCGCTAACCCTCACGCTCCGGTGGCAACCCACCGGAGCGTTTGTGGTACACTGCGCGCCTCTTTGACTCCCTGTGGTGCGCCTGTGGCTCAACGTTCCGTCTATCTCCCTGAAGAATTTCTGGCGCAAATGCGCCAGGCCTTGCCTGAACATCTCTCCTTTGATGCGTTTATCGCCGCCTGCCAGCGCCCGCTGCGCCGCAGTCTGCGCGTTAATACGCTGAAAATTAGTGTCGCCGATTTCCTTACCCTGGTGGCGCCCTACGGCTGGCAGCTCACCCCCATTCCGTGGTGCGAAGAAGGATTCTGGATCGAGCGTGACGACGAGGAAGCGCTGCCGCTGGGCAGTACCGCTGAACATCTGAGCGGACTGTTTTACATTCAGGAAGCCAGCTCCATGCTGCCGGTTGCCGCCCTGTTCGCCGACGGACAGACGCCAGCCCGAGTGATGGACGTCGCCGCCGCGCCGGGTTCTAAAACCACGCAAATCGCTGCCCGCATGGGAAACCAGGGCGCGATTCTGGCAAATGAGTTCTCCGCCAGCCGCGTTAAGGTGCTGCACGCCAACATCAGCCGCTGCGGGATCAGCAATGTAGCGTTAACCCATTTTGACGGTCGCGTATTTGGTGCCGCTCTGCCGGAAGCCTTCGATGCGATCCTGCTCGACGCCCCCTGCTCCGGCGAAGGCGTGGTGCGCAAAGATCCCGACGCTCTGAAAAACTGGTCTGTCGACAGCAATCTGGCCATCGCCGCCACCCAGCGGGAGCTAATCGACAGCGCCTTTCACGCCCTGCGTCCCGGCGGCACATTGGTGTACTCCACCTGCACCCTGAACCGCGACGAGAACGAAGACGTGTGCTTGTGGCTCAAAGCCCAGTATCCCGACGCCGTCGAGATATTGCCGCTGGACGCGCTGTTTACCAGCGCCCGCGACGCCGTCACGCCGGAAGGGTTCCTGCACGTGTTCCCGCAAATTTTTGACTGCGAAGGCTTCTTCGTTGCCCGTCTACGCAAAACTGCGGCCATTGCGCCTCTGCCTGCACCTAAATTCAAAGTTGGCAACTTCCCCTTTGTGCCAATGAAAACCCGGGAAAGCGCGCAGATCGCCGCAGCCGCCGGTCAGGCCGGTATTGCCTGGGGCGATAATCTGCGCCTGTGGCAGCGCGATAAAGAGGTGTGGTTGTTCCCGACGGAGATTGAACCGTTGATCGGTAAAGTGCGCTTCTCCCGCATCGGCATCCGGTTAGCCGAGACGCACAACAAAGGCTACCGCTGGCAGCACGAAGCCGTTATCGCGCTGGCCGGTAAGGACAACACATTCGCATTAACCCAGCAGGAAGCCGAAGAGTGGTATCGCGGGCGCGACGTCTATCCGCAGGACACCCCGTCCGGCGATGATGCCGTTGTAACCTATCAAGGTTTTCCGATTGGTCACGCCAAAAAAGTGGGTTCGCGCCTGAAAAACAGCTATCCACGCGAACTGGTGCGCGACGGGCGGCTGTTTACCGGTAACAGTAACGACAGCTAAAAAAAGCATTTTTTTACTGGCGGATTTGCTCTCCATTGACCAGGCTGAAAAGTGGGCGACTATACTGGTCGTACCAGAACAGAGCACCACATCGGAGAGCATTATGACGAAAACCAATGTGCGCATTGGCGCATTCGAAATCGATGATGCCGAGTTAAACGGCGATACGCAGGGCGAGCGAACGTTAACGATCCCCTGCAAATCCGACCCTGACCTGTGCATGCAGCTTGATGCCTGGGATGCAGACACCAGCGTTCCGGCAATCCTTGATGGCGAACATTCCGTTCTTTACCGTGAGCATTACGACCAACGTTCTGATGCCTGGGTCATGCGCCTTGCCTGATCCGGAGAGAACCCGCCCGCAGGCGGGTTATTTATTGCCTGCATTTCCCCTACCTCGCAATCTTCCCCTACAATATCAACTGAGTAGTTAATGTTGAGGGAATGATGTTCGCACTGGTACTGTTTATCTGCTATCTGGACGCTGGCTGCGAGGACATCGTGGTAGATGTGTACAACACCGAACCACAGTGTGTGGCATCGATGGACGATCAACGTATTCGCCACGGTGGTTGCTTCCCGGTTGAAGATTTTATCGACGGCTTCTGGCGACCAGCGCAGGAGTACGCGGAAATGTAATCACTGCAGTTGCGCCAGGGTTAACGCGCCGCCAAACACCGCCCCGGTGTCGATATAGTGCAGGTTGTGGCTATCGAAACGCTGGTGGAGCGGTGTGTGCCCAAACCAGAAGTGATCCGCCCCGCTTATCCCCTCACCTTCGCCGGCCATCAAGCCGCGCAGGCGATCCCGGTCCCAGAGCGTACGCTGTTTATCAACCGGTTTATCCAGCGCATAGTGCGCCGCCGGATAGTCGGCATGGGCAATCACGTTAACCCCATTGGCGCAGGTAATTTCGATAATCCACGGCAGGGCGTCGCAGCGGGTAAACAGATCCACGGCATGCTGCTTTTGCGCCCCCTTTAATTCAGCAAACCACACCCCGCCGTTCATCATCCACAGCGCAAAAGTGTGGGTGTGCAGCGCATCCAGGGCCATCTGCTCATGGTTTCCCCGCACGGCGTAAAACCACTTTTCGTTTAACAGCTGCAGGCATTTCACGCTATCCGGCCCGCGATCGATCAGATCCCCGACGCAAATCAGCAGATCCTGATACGGATCCAGGCGGCGCTGTTTGATCGCGGCTATCAGCATCTGATAGCAGCCGTGCAGATCGCTGACCACCCAGACGTGCCGCCAGTTGTGACCATCAAGTTTGAGATACATAGCGCCTCCTCCGTTCAGTATAGTCCCTGTGGAAGGCCCGCTGCTGCACGCCGGAACGCGGTTAAACCACTAACCCCTGCTTTCACCGGGAATAAGCAATAATTTAACAAAACGGCTAAAAAGCGCTGGACTTCCTCATGCGGGAGTGTGGTATGGTTTAATGAAGAACAGAGGATGTTGCCTGCCTGTGAAAGTGCGTAACGGAAAAATACGTTTGCTTTCAACAGATAAAAAGAGACCGAATACGATTCCTGTATTCGGTCCAGGGAAATGGCTCTTGGGAGAGAGCCGTGCGCTAAAAGTTGGCATTAATGCAGGCTAAGTCGCCTTGCCCTTTAAGAATAGATGACGACGCCAGGTTTTCCAGTCCGCAGTAAAAGTGGCCTGAAAAAAAGCGTCAGCCTGTCCTTAAACACAAAAACCGCAACGCTTCCGAAGAGAAGCCTGCGGTTTTTTTATTGGAACCTGACAGCTAGCAGAGCGTTTCGGCGCGCGCTATAAACGGTTCAAGGCTCTTCTTCTGCGAAGGATTAGCCGGGTCGTCAATCTGGATAATGCTGATGGGTTTGCCAATGCTTTTTCCGCTGTCCACCTGCTGCTGCGCCGCATCGTTCAGCGGATACTGCACCAGGGTGCTGGGGTTGATGGCATACAGCGCGTGGCCCGGTCGGCAGGTCAGCATCACTTCTTCGCGGTTAAATGCCCATTTATCCTTACCCACTTCGAACCGACTAACGGTAATCACCTGGGGTGCAGCCAGCGCCGCGCCAGAACAGGCCAGCAATAAAAGAGAAAGTACTGTTTTTTTCATCGTTTTTTACCTCGTCAAAACGCAATTGCGGCACCAGAACATATCGATTCACCCGCACAATGAGTGGCAGAGGATAACGCTGTATTATGATCGCGTCGAGGATCATCCTGCCCGGGCTTGTCAACGCGCTGCTGATTGGGTAACGTTGGCCCGCAAATGAAGGAGACGGAAATGAAGAGTAATCTCGCCACCCTCCCCCAGGAGGAGATGGACAAAGTGAATGTTGATTTGGCCGCCGCTGGTGTGGCATTTAAAGAGCGCTACAACATGCCCGTGATCGCCGAAGTGGTAGAACGCGAGCAACCCACGCACCTGCGCGACTGGTTTCGTCAGCGTTTAATTGCGCATCGTTTAGCCTCCGTTAACCTCTCCCGCCTGCCGTGGGAACCTAAAGTTAAGTAACCTTAAACAGAAGTTACAATTCCTTACACTGTTTATGTCAGGATAATAAAGCCCCAACCTATTCAGGGGCTTTATGAATCACTGCGACACGGTGCATAAGGAAATCACGATGTCTCACTGGAATATTGCGGCCGCTCAGTACCGCCCAAAGCACCACTGCGTAGACGACCATGTTGCGCACCACCTGCGCTTTATCTACGCCGCCTCCCTCCATCAGTGCAATCTGCTGCTTTTTCCGGAACTGTCATTAACCGGCCCGGCAGAGCACAACGCCGCGCTTCCTGCCCCGCCCGATACTCGCCAGCTCACCCCTTTGCTTGAGGCCGCGCACGGCTGTAACCTGTCAGTGATTGCCGGGATCACCGTGGAAGAGAAAGGCGTGCGGCGGCGAGGGCTGGCGTACTTCACCCCCAATAAACCGCAGGTGATGATTTACCCGCACGGAACCGGAGCCTGCGTGGAAAACGGCAACAGCAGCCTGACCATTGTCGATTTACACGCTGACCAACCAAACATCACGCCGGATGCCACGCTGTTTACCCATAACCTGGCGGTCAACGAATGTGACTGGTTCTCCTCTCTTGACCAGTTTCAGCAGTTTGCCCATCGCTATGCTATCCCGGTGCTGGTCGCTAACGGCGACGGCGGCAGCGCCCTGTGGGACGCAGGCGGGCAATTAATTGTGCGGGCTGATGGCGGTGAGTTACTGTTGACAGGCCGCTTTGCCGAGCAGGGTTGGCAAGGTGAGATCATTCCATTACGCTAAACGTTTTACGGCCAGGAGAGAGCCATGCTGCGTGTCATCGACACTGAAACCTGTGATCTGCAGGGAGGGATTGTGGAAGTGGCATCTGTCGACGTAGTGAACGGACAGATCGTCAATCCACTCAGCCATCTGGTGCGCCCGGATCGTCCGATCAGCCCCCAGGCGATGGCTATCCACCGGATCACCGAAGCGATGGTCGCCGATAAGCCGTGGATCGACGACGTGATCCCCCACTACCACGGAAGCGCGTGGTACGTGGCGCACAATGCCAGTTTTGATCGCCGCGTTCTGCCCGAAATGCCGGGGGAGTGGATCTGCACCATGAAGCTGGCACGCCGCTTATGGCCGGGGATTAAATACAGCAATATGGCGCTGTATAAGTCGCGTAAGCTCAACGTCAGGACGCCGGAAGGGTTGCACCATCACCGCGCCCTGTACGACTGCTACATCACCGCCGCGCTGCTGATCGACATTATGAATACCACTGGCTGGACGCCGGATGAGATGGCGACCATCACCGGTCGCCCTGCGCTGCTGACCACCTTTACCTTCGGCAAATACCGTGGCAAAGCGGTGTCGGAAGTGGCGGACAAAGACCCGGGCTATCTGCGCTGGTTGTACAACAACCTGGAGAGAATGAGCCCGGAGCTGCGTCTGACCCTGAAACACTATCTGGGTGAAGCCTGATCTGCCGCCTGGCCTGTGAGCGATTCCTGCGCCAGGCCAACAATAAACGCATACTCCAGCGCCACCCCTTCGTACGACTTAAAGCGCCCGGACTTACCTCCGTGTCCGGCGTCCATGTCGGTGCAAAGTAGCAGCAGGTTATCGTCGGTCTTCATTTCGCGCAGCTTCGCGACCCATTTCGCCGGTTCCCAATATTGTACCTGGGAATCATGCAGGCCGGTGGTGACCAGCATATGCGGATAAGCTTTGGCCTCGATGTTGTCATACGGACTGTAGGCTTTCATATAGCGATAGTAGGTTTCATCCTGCGGATTACCCCACTCCTCATACTCGCCGACGGTCAGCGGAATGGTCTCATCCAGCATGGTGGTCAGCACGTCGACAAACGGCACCTGGGCTACCACGCCTTTAAAGAGCCCCGGACGTTGGTTGATCACGGTACCCATCAGCATACCGCCTGCGCTGCCGCCCATCGCAAAGCACTGAGAACGTTCGCCATAGCCCTGGTTCAGCAGACCTTCACAGACATCCAGATAGTCGTTAAAGGTATTTTTCTTCTTCAGGAATTTGCCGTTTTCATACCAGTGCTGGCCCAGCTCGCCGCCGCCGCGAATATGGGCGATGGCGTAGACAAACCCTCTGTCCAGCAGGCTTAACCGGCTGCTGCTAAAGTCCGCATCAATGCTGGAACCATACGAACCATAGCCGTAGATCAGTATCGGGTTTTTCCCTTTCTGGAAGTGATTTTTATGATAGACCAGCGAGACCGGCACTTCAGTACCGTCACGGGCGACAATCCACAGGTGTTCGCTGCGATACATCGCGGCATCAAAGCCTTTCACTTCGGCCTGCTTGAGCACCTTGCGCTGCCCGGTATCCATATCCAGTTCGAACAGGGTGTCCGGGGTGGTCATCGATGAATAGCCGTAGCGCAGGCGCGATGATTCCGGCTCCGGATTGTAGCCAATCCAGGTGACGTAGGCGGGATCGTCAAACGCGATACCGATCACCTCCCGGGTCTTGCGGTTGATCCGCCGCAGGCTGGTCAATCCGCGCTGGCGCTCCTCCACCACCAGCCAGTCGGTAAACAGGGTAAAGCCCTCAAGCATCACCTGCTCACGCGGCGGGATCAGCACTTCCCACTTACGTTCATCGCGGACCTTGGTTTTATACAGGCCAAAGTTTTTGCCCTCCCGATTGGAGCGCAGATAGAAGCTGTGCTGGAAGTGATCGAGGCTGTACTCATGGTCTTTGCGCCGCGGCAGAAAGCACAGCGGCTGCGCGTCCGGCAGTTCAGCATCCAGCAGCAGCACTTCAGTGGTGGTGGCGCTGGCGAGATAAATAATGACGTAGTGCTTCGAGGTGGTTTTATGCAGGCTAACGTAGAAGGTTTCGTCTTTCTCTTCATACACCAGTTCGTCACTGGCCCCGGGCGTCCCTACCGTATGGCGCCATACCTGATAAGGGTGCAGCGTGGTGGCGTGTTTTTTGACGTAATAGACCGTCTCGGAGTCGTTGGCCCAGATAAAGCCGGGCGAGACGTTATCCAGCATTTCCGGATACCAGTTGCCGGTCTCCAGATTACGAAAACGTAAGCCGTACTGGCGTCGGGAGAGGTAATCTTCGGCCAGCGCCATAATCGCGTTATCCGGCGACACCCCCATTCCCCCGAGGGTATAAAATTCGCTGTGCGCTGCCCGCTGATTGGCATCCAGCAGGATCTCCCACTCTTCCCACTCGGCACAGAGCACCGACTGGCGCTGATAGATAGCGTATTCGTTGCCGGGTTCGTAAACGTGCCGGTAACGATAGCCGTTTCGGCTCCACGGCGCCGAAACATCGCGCTGCGGAACCCGCTCCACCATTTCACTGAGCAGGCGATCCTGCAACGCCTGCTGGGTGGCCATCACCTTGCGGCCATAGTCGTTCTCCGCGTGAAGGTAGTCCAGGACCTCCGGCTGCGAGCGGCTGTCGTCCCGCAACCAGTAATAATTGTCGGTACGCGTGTCACCGTGGACGGTGATGGCGTGCGGTATACGTTGGGCTTTAGGTGGCATGTCGGTAGGATTCTTTTGCGTTTTACACCCTATAAGGTTGGCAAAACATGCGCATGATGCAAGCGAAACGTGACAGCCGCAGGTAAAAACTAGCCCGGCAGCGCCAGTTTTTGCTGCTTAATATCCTGCTCAATGCCGTCGCGAACATCCTGCGGAATTTTCAGCGCGTCGCCCAGTGCACTGAGATAGCTGCGCTCCATAAAGTGATCGATATCGATCGCCGCACAGCTCAGGAAATAGAGCTCCAGCGCTTCCTCTTCATTCTGGATCCCCTGTGCCAGACGCGCAGGATCGAGCGGCTGTTCGATGGCGCGCGCCACCAGCGCCCGGCCCTGCTCTTCGATACCGGCTTCGCGCAGCTGCTGCTCGATGGCGGCACGCTCTTTATCATCAATGTGCCCGTCGCTCTTGGCGGCAAACACCAGCGCCAGGATCAGACGCTCGCTGCGTACGTCCAGCGCCGAGGCCTGGTGGCCAAACTGTGGCTCATCCTGATGGGCGTTGCGCACTTTATCCTTGTACTTGTTCCACAGCACCGAGCCCGCAATAGCACCGCCGCCGGCGAGTAACGCCCCGGTGCCATATTTACTCAACAGTTTACGCGATGATTTGTTCGCCACCAGCAGCCCGGCGAGGCCGCCGAGTGCGCCCGGTACCAGCAGCTTGCTCAGTCCTTCGCCGGACGATGACGATGATTTCTGCCCCAGCAGCGACTGCAATTGATTCAACCAGTTTGACATGATTCCCCTCACGTTTCTGTGCATGAATTTCACAGCGTAAGCGAGGGGATGTCAGGAAATGTCTGCGGCAACAAAAGAAGCGAAAATTCACTTCCCGGACGTCTGATACTCCGCACTCCCCGCCTTGCAGTCGATCTTCACCTGATAATGAATGTCGCTGGTTTTTCCGCGCACCGTCAGCGGCACCGTCCAGCGATCGTTCTCGCCTTTCACCTGCTGAGGGTTGATCCAGGCGACCGGGTCGGCCTGCCCCAGCGTCTTCTGATCGTCAGCCCAGCGTACGATACGGTTTTGCAGATAATCCCGCTTCACGCTGGCCGCAATCCCTTCGGCATTCTGCCCTTCACAGGCCGGAAATTTGACCGTTTTGTTCTCTGCTGCCTGCGCCGTCAGGCTGCCAGCCAGCAACAGCATTGCTACCCTTACCCCTGTTTTCTTCATCACGCGCTCCTTTGTTTTTGGTTCCCCAAAAGCATGGTCGAAAAATACAGCTATGCAAATAACGACCTGTCTGGCTGTAATGCCGATCAGTTAAGGATCGGTTGATCGATCCAGTGGCTGTGTAAGAATCCGGAAATGTTCACTCGTTTCCGGATTTTTTTATGCACATTGGACAGGCTCTTGATCTGGTATCCC